>Ga0208957_1000600_pt1 | contig 26623 bp, 27 predicted proteins | sample RifOxyA1_FD_184029 | JGI IMG/M metagenome (GOLD analysis project Ga0208957, IMG submission 184029) | Groundwater microbial communities from Rifle, Colorado - Rifle Oxygen_injection A1 (SPAdes) | ecosystem: Environmental > Aquatic > Deep subsurface > Groundwater | place: Rifle, Colorado, United... | reverse complement strand
CAGAAATATTGGAGCATCCAGGTCTCAAATTATATTTTCAATTAATCCATTCATGGGAAGCCTGGTTTCCTATATCATCTTTCAAACCAGTCTAGGCATGGAGTTTATGATCGCATTTTTACTAATGATTATTGCCATCTCTTTGTTAATGTATGAACGGCACCACCATGAACATACACATCATGAAATTGATCATTTGCATGAGCATTGCCATGATGATAACCACCATAATCATCACCATACCGAATTTCTACCCGGACAAAATCACTCTCACCAACATACCCATAATGAAATAACCCACAGTCACATTCATTACCCCGATATTCATCATAAACATGAACACTAGACTTGTAGTTGAGTATTTCACTTTAAATTAACCACAAAAATATTTTCAATTGTAGATATCCTTATTTGCTATAATATTGAGTAAAATAGACGATGAGCATCGTATAACTATATAAGGAAAATCATGGCATTAAATATTTTGATCGTTGATCCGGATAATGAATGGAGGGACAAGATTTGTTCTTATTTAGCGGGATCATCTTATGTCACGGACTGTGCTTTTACAGGTAAAATGGCCCAACTCAAAATATACAAGTCTAAATTTTTTGCAGTTATAATTGATTGGGAAACTAAAGATCATAGTGTTATCGAAGTACTGAAATATATCAGCGTTAATAGTCCATCTTCCAAAGTAATTTTGACCATAAAAAGTCCCAAAGTTTTTGATGAGCTTGGTATTGAAAAAGAGATGCTCACTAAAATTGGAGTCACTGACATCATCACCAAACCTTTCATGCAAGACCAGCTCATGAGATCTATTGAGGGTGAATTACAATTTAGCATTTGGAAAAATGCTTCAAAAAAGAAACGTGATTATAGCGAAGAAGGAACCTCCATAAAGGCCAGAGATGATGAATTTACTCGGATTAAAATCACCGAATTTTTATCAGGCAACAAATCGGTATTTGATTTATATGTACGGGTTAGTCCCAATCACTACATAAAACTTCTACATGCAGGTGATTCCTTTGATCCGGATACTCTAAAAAAATATCGATCAGAAAAGAATGTGGAATACCTTTATTTTAGAACGCAGGATCGGGGATTATATGTTAGATATATGAATAAACTTCTCGAAAAAGTCATGAGTATGAAATCGGTTTCCACTACTCAAAAAGTATCCCTTATAAAAAACATGACGGAAAAGTATGTGGAAGAGATTTATACCAACGGTATTCAACCTCACTTAATAGAAGATGGTAAGGATATTTGTAAACACATTGATAGTTTAATACACGAAGACCCCAAATTAAGTAATGTTATAAAGCAATTACAAGATTTTGATCCTAATGCTTACTCTCATGCTTTCTTGGTCGTTTTCTTTTCTTCCCTTATCTGTAATAAATTAACCTGGGCGACCAGAGGAACCTTGGAAAAAGTCACCATGGGAGCCATGCTCCATGATATTGGGAAACTAAAACTATCAAAAACCTTATCGCTACTTGATACTAAAGATATGAATGAGGAACAATTAAAAGAATACAAACAACATCCACAATTAGGGGTGGATATGCTTGCTGACATGCCAAGCGTTAAAGAACCTATCAAGCAAATAATTTTCCAACACCACGAGACTGCCGATGGCGGTGGTTTTCCCAGAGGGATAACTGGCATTAAAATTTACCCCCTGGCACAAATCGTTGGGTTGGTTGATTTATGTGCAGTAATTATGAAAAGAAAAAAAATCAAGCCGGTGGAAGCTTTCACCGAATTGATGAGAGATGAAAAAAACCTGCAAAGATTTGATCAAAACCTTTTTCTGGCCTTTGCTCAAATTTTTACTACACTTGAAATGCCAAAGGGAGACAAGGTATAATAACCATATATGACAGATGAACGAAAGATTCTATATGTTGGTGACGATGATATCTTTTTTAAAGATTTAAAAGTTTTTTATGATAAAAAATGTAGTCGTGACAAAGTGGCTTGTGAACAAATTATCATCACCGACAATTCGAATCTCATCTGTGAGTTATCAACAACCTTTGTTAAAACCAGACCACATCTTTGTATATTAGATTTTTCCAAAATATCCCAAGATTCCAAATTAATCAGTGATATCATCTCATATCTTTTAATAATCAAAAAACATCATCTTTTTAGATCAATTCCTCTTTTTGGTCTTTTTACATCCTTGGAAGAATTCAATAATATAAAATTCATTACTGCCAGCGGTATTATCGTTTATTCCCACATTAAAGGGGAAAATGATGACACTTTTTTCCACGACTCCTTCTATATAGCCTATGAGGAAAATGCCAAATTTCCCAAATATGCCATTGCTGATCATTTAGCACTTAATCATTATTTCCATGCTCCTTCTACGATTACTGGATTAAACGGTGATGCCCTCCAAATTGAAAGTGATATTGAGGCTAAAATTGATGAAGATATTGAAGCTAAAACCAATTTATTTCCCGAATTTAAAATAAAAAAATTTGATGTTTCCTTTAAAGAAGAAAGTTCAATTTACTATGATTATTTATATAATGCTGAATTTCGCATTCCTTTTGCTGGGCCGTGGGATGAAATTACCGAAGATACTATGCAAAAGGATACATTTGAAACTTGGATTGATTTTAATCGCGAGCAACTTAGATCCGTCTATAGCAGCGTACTTATTGTAACCAATTCACTGCCATTTCTTACTGATTTTTCAAAATATCAAAATCCCAAGATTAGCTTTTATTTTACCAGCCATCTGCATAGCGGTCTGGAAATCATTAAAATCTTAAAACCCAATTTAGTAATCTTCTCTTTTGACAATCTTCACGATGAAGATGAAAAATTCAATATTCCCCAAAGACTACCCAATTCTCTAAACACCCTGACCCAAATTGTCACCCTCATACGCACCTTCCCTGGATATATACCAGTTATCGTAACTTTTAATAACCCTTCTTCCAGCGAAGCAATTCAAAAGGTTTACGGTTACAACTCCATTATCTCTTCCCCAGCTGAAATATCCATGAATCTGGTAAAACAGCTCCTGGATAACTTTGAAAAAAATTACATTGCCAAAATTGAGCCTGACCAGACTTATAAATTTCATCTCGTCGACAATCGAAGAATTATTGAAATAAAAAGGAACACCACCATAACCAGCTTGACCGAGCACGAGATAACCTTCTTGTGTGATTTTGAAATTCCCTTCTATACCACCATCAAATTTGACCAACCTTTTGATTTATATGTCACAGTAGTTCCCTCCATCCGACAAATAGACAATCAAGGAAGTCTTAAACATTATATGGGATTCATCCACACCGTAAGCGAAGTACAATTGCAAACCCTTCGACAATTTGTCAATTATCTGCTTTTTAAAAGGCCAAAAGAATTTTTATTTGATATCAAACTTATTGATGAAGAACTCCAAAAACAAATTAAAGCTGCGCCTAGGGTTATAAATGATGAACCCCAAAAAGTTGATAAAGTTTCTGAAATAAAACGTGAAGCCAGTGCTTCACACAAAAGTAAATTATGAGGTTGTATTTATGACTACTGAAAAGAAAGTTATTTTAATTGTTGACGATGAAATACACATTGTTGAAATTTTAAAAACTATGCTGACTCCTTTTGTTGATGCAATTTTTACTGCCTATAATGGTCTAGAAGCGCTTAACTTAGTAAAAAAACACCCTGAAATAGATGTTATTTTAAGTGATATCAAAATGCCAGTTATGGATGGGATGACTTTTATAAAAAACGCCCGTGAGGCAAAAATAGATAAACCTTTTATTTTCTTTACTGGCTATGGGTCAGAACAATATATGATGGATGCCCTCAAATATGGCGCTTTTGACTTTTTAAACAAACCCCATTTTGAATCGCTGGAAGAAATTGTATTAAAAGCACTCAATCATGCCAAAAAGACTAATTCCAGTTCCAAACAAGATCGGGAAACTATAACAGCATATCAAAAATTAATAAAATCCAAGAGAGCTGAGTAAATATTTTGGAAAAATTATTTGCCGTAGGCGACATCCATGGTTGTAAAAAAGAGTTAGAATTACTTTTGGAACGCCTTCCACTTAATGACGGTGACACTATTTTATTCTTGGGTGATTACATTGATCGAGGCCCTGACTCCAAGGGTGTCGTCACTACAATCTTAAACCTTTCAAAAAAATATAACGTTATCACTCTCATGGGAAATCATGAACAAATGTTTTTAGATTTTTTTTATGACAAAAACACGCTTGAAGCAGGGGGATTTTTATTTAACGGCGGAACCACTACTTTAGCGAGTTATTGTACCGATTTAGGAAATTTTGAATTTCCTAAAAACCACATTGATTTTTTTAATAATTTAAAACTATTTCATGAAACCGATGACTATTTTTTTGTCCATGCCGGATTACCTGATCTTCCGCTAGAAGTCATAAAGCAAAAACCCCTGGACTTTTTAGAGCAATTGCTTTGGATCAGGGAAGAATTTTTAAAAAGCAATTATATCTGGAGTAAAACTATTATTCATGGTCATACTCCTATCTTAGAAACCAACTTGGATAACCAAAAGATAAACCTAGATACGGGTTGCGTATATGACGGAAAACTGTCTGCTCTTGAATTACCAGCAAAGATAATTTACAGTGTCCCTAAAATTGCCGACGCAACTGCGCGCTCAGAAAATCTTGGGAAACGAAGATCAATGAGGTATAATATTGTTTTACCCATATCGCTTGATCTAGGTGAAGGCCAAGCCTTTTTTGAATCCATCAATTATAGCGATCATGGTATGCTTATTTACACCATCACGGCTATCAAACTTCCTTTTACCGTCAACCAGACAATTCGAGGCATTATTGGTGCAGCTAAAAGTCAGGCTTATTTTACAGGAAGAATAACCAGAATTGAAAACAAAGCCACAGGTACATTTATAGCTATAGAATTCATCCAACGCCCAAGTTGTATTACTCCAATTTAATACCTTAACTAAACCCTAAAAAAAGTATAAGCTTATTTTTTTATAACAAAATCAATATGAAAAACGATTTTAAAAATGTAATTAATTTTCAAGATTATCTAAGTGGCATTGACTTGTTCATTTTTATTCTTGTCCTCGGAATTACTTTTCTATCTGTTATATATGGCCAGTATATAAAGAAAAAACAAAAACATATTGCCGACGAATCTCTGGTGGAATTGCTGCTGATGGGAAGAAAATTAACTCTCCCATTATTTATTGCTACGCTTGTAGCTACCTGGTACGGGGGAATCTTTGGGGTAACCAGGATTGCCTTTGAAAAAGGTATTTTTAATTTTGTGACTCAAGGTTTTTTTTGGTATGTCACCTACCTGCTATTTGCCTTTTTTATTCTCAAAAAAATAACCCACTTTAACGCCTTAACTTTACCTGATCTGGTAGGAAAGATGTTTGGTCCCAGATCACTAAAACTTAGCGCTATCTTTAATTTTTTTAATGTTGTCCCTATTGTATACGTTATTAGCCTGGGACTTTTTTTCAAACTGTTTTGGGGAGGATCGCTATTACCTAATATGCTTATAGGTGTTTTTATTGTCTTGTTATATGCCACTTTTGGTGGATTTCGCTCAATTGTATTTTCTGATCTGGTTCAATTTTATGTTATGTGCTCAGGGGTTTTAGTTATAGTTATCTTTTCTATCATTAATTTTGGAGGTTTAGATTATTTAGTTAACAATCTCCCCCCCAATTATTTTTCAATCACCGGCGACGAAAGTTGGGCAACTACCATGGTCTGGGGATTCATCGCTTTATCAACTTTGGTTAATCCTGCTTTCTATCAAAGATGTTTCGCTGCTAAAAGCCAAACTATTGCCAAAAAAGGAATCATCATTTCCACTTTTATCTGGTTCGTTTTTGACATCTGCACCACCTTGGGAGCCATGTATGCCAAGGCTACAATCCCCAATGCTCCTTCGGATATTGCATATTTCACTTACGCACTTCAACTAGTACCACCAGGTTTTCGAGGTTTTTTTCTTGCAGGTGTACTTGCCACTATTTTATCAACTTTGGATTCTTATTTATTTATTGCTGGGACTACCTTAACATACGATATTTTAGGAAAAAAATTTAGAAACAAAATCTGGATTCACCACGCAGGTATTGTTTTAGTTGCGTGCATTGCTATAATAATGGCCCAAATTTTTGAGGGTAACATCAAAACAGTCTGGAAAACTCTAGGCAGCTACTATTCTTCATGTTTATTACTACCTATTTTAGCTGGTCAATTCTTCCCCAAACGTATTTCTGACAACCAGTTTGTGGTCTCCTGTCTGATTGGAGTTATCGGAACCACCTGGTGGATATTGACGCCCCGTAGTGGGTTTTTTGCTAATATTGACGAACTATACATAGGCATGCTTTGTACTTTGACTGGACTACTATTTCCATACCATATATTTAAAAAATAAGTTGTGCACGCCCCAATTAAATGTGTTAAATTCTTAAAAAGTTTATTTATCAATGCCAAAATTATTGAGGTACCTGGAGCCCCTATGGAAAAGCACGAGTTAAAAGTTGATGCTCTTAAATATCACGAATACCCCACACCAGGAAAAATAAGTGTTTCAGCTTCTAAACCTTGCCAAACTGCTAGAGACCTAGCCCTTGCTTATACTCCTGGAGTTGCTTACCCCTGCCTAGAAATAAAAAAAAATCCACAGGATGTATACAAATATACCAGTAAAGAAAATCTGGTCGCAGTCATTACTGACGGAACAGCAGTGCTGGGACTAGGTAACATTGGTCCACTTGCTGGAAAACCAGTAATGGAAGGCAAAGGTGTTTTGTTTAAACGTTTTGCCGATATTGATGTTTTTGATCTTGAATTAAATGCCAAAACCCCTGATGAAATTGTTAATATCGTAAAAGCTTTGGAACCAACCTTTGGTGGCATCAATTTGGAAGACATCAAAGCACCTGAATGTTTTGAAATTGAAGAGCGACTTATAAAAGAAATGAATATTCCCGTCTTTCATGATGATCAACATGGTACCGCAATTATCACCACTGCGGCTTTTTTAAATGCCATCGAAGTCAGTAAAAAGAATATTAAGAACGTTAAAATTGTCTTTTCAGGAGCAGGCGCTGCCTCGATTGCTTGCGCAAACCTCTTGATGGATGTCGGAGTTACCAGAGAACAGATTATCATGGTTGATTCAAGGGGAGTCATCACCAATAAAAGAACTGATTTAAATAAATACAAGAAAAATTTTGCCTCTAATTTGAATATCAAAACCATTAACGAAGCCATGCGTGGGGCTGATGCCTTCATTGGAGTCTCCGTGGAAGGAATAATCTCCCAAGAAATGGTAAAGAGCATGAACACCAGTCCAATCATCTTCGCGATGGCAAATCCTAATCCTGAAATTTATCCCCAGCAAGTTTTTGAAGTTCGAAAAGATGCCATCATGGCTACCGGGCGCTCTGATTACCCAAATCAAGTTAACAATGTTTTGGGCTTTCCCTTTATTTTTCGAGGAGCCTTAGATGTCCGTGCAAAAACTATCAACAAAGAAATGAAATTAGCTGCAGCTATGGCCTTATCGGCACTTGCTAGACTAGAAATAACTCAAGAAGTAAGACAAGCTTACAATAACGAAACTTTTGAATTCGGGCCTCGTTATCTTATTCCTAAACCTTTTGACTCCAGAGTGCTCACACACCTTGCTCCGGCTGTCGCCAAAGCCGCCATGGATACCGGTGTGGCCCAAAAAGAAATCAAAGATTTCAACCAATATAAAAATAATTTGATAAAAAGAATTTTTCACTAAATAAAAATAAGGAGATTGTATGCCAAAAGAAAATATGATCATTCAAACCCATAATGCCCCTCAAGCTATTGGTGCATACACCCAAGGTGTTGTTTTCAATCAAACTTATTATTTTTCAGGAATGCTAGGAATCAACCCTGATACTAAAGAATTGGAAAATGGATTTGAACCACAGCTTGGACGAATAATGAAAAACATTGATGCTCTTTTACAATCGCAAAATTTGTCCCGCAATCACATTATCAAAACCACCATTTTTATAAAAGATCTAAGCAATTTCGCTAAGGTAAATTCAGCTTATGAACAATACTTTGATCAACCATACCCCGCCCGAAGTTGTGTAGAGGTTAAAGGTCTACCTAAAAATGCTGATATTGAAATTGAAGTTATCGCCGCTAAATTTAATTAACAGGTTGAATCAATGTTTAGAAGTAAATATATTTTCGAAACTAAGAGAACAAAATTTTTTAGATATTTCAAAAACATCATGCTGGTATTTGCCACTTTTTTGCTGATTTATCTTTTACTAGGAATTACCTTCATACGCTTTTCCGACGACCAACGTAAATTTACTGAAAAAGCATTATTTAATAACCCCCCCGACTTAATCGTAGTTTTCACCGGTGGCAAAGGCCGTATCCAGACCGCTTTTGAGAAATCACTTGAATTCAAGCAATCACATCTTTTTATTACCGGAGTTTATTCTAAACTCACAGTTGAACAATTACTAAAACAATATGAGCACATCGCAACCATAGACCCCAATTCATTTGAAATTGATTATGAAGCACACAATACCGTTGAAAATGTTATTTCTACACTCAGATATATTAAACAAAATTCAAATCTAAGAAAAGTGATGGTCATCTCCAGCGACTATCATATTATGCGCATCAAACACATCATCAATACGATTAAATTAAATACCAATGCGATTTTCTTTTTTTACGGTGTTCCTACTGATTACACCAAAATTAGAAATATCAAATTGCTCTATGTTGAACTCTATAAATTTTTAAAAACATGGATATTTTTAACTTTGTGGGGAGTTGAATAAAATTTACGCCCTAGTGACTGATAAAATTTCCTCTAAGCTTTCCAGAGTACTTATGATCTTTAACAACTCACTATAATCTTTTACTTCCACTTCAAAAATAAAATTACCTTTGTTATCCGAAGTAGATTTACCCAGTGCTGATTTAATATTAATATTCATATTATTTAAGGTCTTTGAAATTTTTGTCAAAATCCCCGGTTTATCGTGGGATACTATTCTAATATTTACTGGGTGTTTAAACGAGAATTCCTCGTTCCACTCCACATCGATTTTCCTGGCGATTTCTCCAAAATCAATACGATCACAAGCTGCAGTGTGAACAGTAATACCTCTCCCTCGAGTGATATAACCGACAATTGTATCACCAGGAATAGGATTACAACATCTGGCTATCCTCACCATAACATCACTCATACCATCGACCACTACCGCATTATCTTTTTGGGATTTTTTCCTAGCATTGCGGGTAAGTTTTTTAGAATACAAATCGATTTCATCAATCTTTTTATCAGTTTCCGCGGAGTCCTCATCCTTGTGTGAAAGTTTTAAAAATTCAACGACCTCTTTGGCAGTGTATTTTCCAGATCCAATATAATCAAAAAGCTCATCTTCAGTTCTAGATTTAAACTCTTTTAAAAGGGAATCCATTTCTTCGTTTTTCTTGAGTGTCTTAAGCGAGGTAGAAAAAACTCTTAGAGTCTTTTCTAAAATCTCTTTGCCCATTTTTCGGTTGTTTTCTTTTTCAACTTTGAGTAACCATTGCTTAATTTTAGTCTTGGCCCGACTAGTTTTTACAATATTTAGCCAGTCCTTTGAAGGAGACTGACTTTTACTGGTAAGAACCTCCACTGAATCACCAGACTTTAATTTGTAACGAAGAGGCACCATCTTGCCATTTACTTTCGCACCCACAGTTCGGTTTCCCACTTCCGTGTGCACGGAATATGCAAAATCCAAGGGTGTTGAACCATAACTTAATTCAACCACATCCCCTTTGGGAGTAAATATAAAAATACCTCCCACATCGAGATCATTTTTTATAACATCCATAAATTCGGAGTTATTATCAACATTTTTATTAAACTCAAGCAGCTCTTGTACCCAATCAAGCTTTTTCTTACCTGATCCAATTCCTTCTTTATATTTCCAGTGAGCAGCAACTCCAGTTTCCGCCACTTCATCCATCTCGTGGGTTCTTATCTGTATTTCAATCCGTTCCGCCATTGGGCCAATAACCGTAGTGTGGAGCGATTGATAACCATTAACTTTGGGAATAGCTATATAGTCCTTAAACCTTCCTGGTACAGGGGTAAACGAGGAATGAATAATTCCAAGCCCCTTGTAACATTCAGTAATATTATTTACCAATATTCGAAAGGCCAGCACATCTTGAATTTGTTCAAAATCCACTCCTCTGGCCATCATTTTTTTATAGATAGAAAAAAAATGCTTAGGTCGTCCTTTGACTTCCGCTTTAAGTGAATATTCATGTAGCTTGTCTTTTATTATACCCAGGGTATCTCTAATATATTTTTCTCGATCACTCTTTTTCTTAGCAACTTTTTCGGCTAGTCGATAATAAATATCTGGTTTTAAAAATCTTAAACACAAATCCTCCAACTCCCCTTTGACGGAGTTGATACCAAGTCTACTGGCCAGTGGTACATAAATATCAAGAGTCTCTTGTGCTACCTTTTTTTGTCTTTCATCAGAGACATATTGAAGGGTTCGCATGTTATGCATTCTATCGGCAAGTTTAACAATTATAACTCTTAAATCTTTAGCAAAAGCTACCACCATTTTCCTGAAATTTTCTGCTTGTGATTCTTCCTTGGATTTAAATTGAATCTTGGAAATTTTAGTCAGTCCTATAACAATTTGAGCAACCCCTGGAGAAAACTCTTTTTCTATTTCTTGATCTGAGATGCCACAGTCCTCGACTACATCATGTAAAAGTCCAGCAACAAGTGAATCCATATCCATTCTAAGTTTTATTAAAGTTGCACAAACATTGATAGGGTGAATGATATATTTTTCCCCAGAACTCCTAAGTTGCCCTTCATGGCATTTTTCGGCGAAATAATATGCTTTGGTTAACATATCAAAATTAGCTTCAGGATAATAAGCTTTGACCCGGTTGATGAGCTCACCCAACTCCAATTCTCTTTCGTGGTCAAAGTTTAATTTGGAGATCAATTTTTTTCTCCTATAATTTTCTGGATGATCTTTTTAAGTTTTAAAAATGCTTCATCCAAATCATCGTTAATCACTAAATAATCATAATCATCTTTTCTTTTTATTTCTTTTTCAGCATTCCTCAGACGTATTTCGATGATTTCCTGAGCTTCAGTCTTTCTTCCTTCTAATCTTTGTCTTAATACCTCTAAAGAAGGTGGTGCAATAAATATCACTTCTGCTTGGTCTTTAAAATATTTTTTTACACCATCGGCACCTTGCACGTCTATATCACAAAGCACAAAGCTTCCGTTTTGAATTTGATCAAAAAGAAACTGTTTGGATGTCCCATAATAATTTTCATGCACGACTGCCCACTCTAAAAAATCATCATTTTTTATTTTATTTTCAAATTCATCCTTAGTAATAAAAAAGTATTGTTTACCATTATCTTCTCCGGATCTTTTGTAGCGCGTGGTATAGGAAATAGATTCCTTGATTTGGGGAAACACCGCTTTTACACGGCTGATTAAGGTAGTTTTTCCTGTACCTGATGGGGCCACGATTACGATAATTTTCCCTGATTGACTACCCATCTCTTACTCCAAATTCAGTCCTTGCTCTCTAATTTTTTCCAACTGAACTTTCATTTGTACCACCAAATCAGATATTTCAATATGACCTGACTTTGAACCAATGGTATTGGTCTCTCTTCCTAGTTCTTGGATTAAAAAATCAATTTCCCTTCCTATTTCCTTGTTAGAATTAATCAGTTCATCCACTTGAGTTAAGTGCGAACTTATTCGATCAATTTCCTCGTTCACGTCCAGCTTTTCCAGATAATAAACTACCTCTTGAGAAAATCTTGGTTCATCAATTTTTAAGTCAGCAGAAAATTCCCGAAACTTTTTTTGCAAGCGACTCGTAATTTCTTCCTGGTATTCTTTAGATCTTTCGTTGATTAATAAAAAATTTTTATTAAACTCAGTCAAATGAACTTTGATAGCAGAAATCAGTTTTCTTCCTTCCAATTCACGAGAATTCTTTAAATTCACTAAGGCTTCTTTTAGTGCTTTAGTTACGAGATCACGCAAAACATGCACCATCTCTTCATCTCGTTCATTGTAAAATTCCGCTCGCAAAAAATCACATGGTCCGAAATCCATTTTTATCCCAGAAGATTTAGAAATTTTTTTCATCTTTTCCACATACAGCAGTATTTTTTCTTCATCCAAATCTTCAAGTTTTCCTAATTTATCTGTTTTTTTATAATTTACATAAATATCCAGCGATCCCCTGGAAAAAATAGCAGCTACGATATTTTTCATTTCTATTTCGTATTGATTTAAAATGTTAGGAAGTTTAAAACGGATATCTTTGAAACGATTATTGACGCTTTTTATTTCAACAACAACCTGAAAGCCACCCTCTGACACCTCGCAGCGTCCAAAACCTGTCATTGACTGTACCATAACCCCGTCCCATAATTTGAAACCATTGAACTAAGGGTATTATATCAGGTTATGATTACTTAATCTATCGCCCATCCTTGAACTTTACCATTTTCAAAATAAATATATTTTGACCTACCTCTATCGTAAAAAACCCATCTTTCATTACGATGCCTCGGGTGCCCAGCTACCTCAATCTTGGTTGGTCTTCCCCAATTTTTCATTACTTCCCCCTCATCCATACCAAGCCACACTTCTTTGGCCTCTGAATTATCGCTCATAAAAGATTTAATTCTGGCCCTATTGGCTTCTTTCAAGTCATTTTGATAACTCACTTCTGACTTTTTAACCCATCCCTTATTTTCCACATATTCGACCCTTTCAAAAGGAGTCAGATCTAAGTAATAAATTTTTTCGGATGTGGTCTCTAGGTATTGGCTGTATTCATTGTATTTAATCAACTCAGCATCTTTAAGCCTTGATTCTTTTAAAGCCAACTCATCTTCCAATGATTTATCTTGCGTCATTTCCTCAGCTACTTTTGCTGAGGCAGGTGTTCTTTCTAGTATATCTTTTTGATCCCTATAGCGCTTTCCTTCATCACCTCCAACCACAAAGAAATCTCGATTGGCAACCCAAAAACCGTCTGTATCTTTCTCCATTTCATCAACGAAATTGCGATTTTCCATAAACCCACAACTGGTCAATAACAGAATAATCAAAAAACTCATTAATTTTTTCATAAGAACTCACCTTTTAATTGCCTGATAATTAAGCAATACATCACTATGTTTGGTTCGGCTGAAACCGCCAGGTGAGAAAGTTTTATCAAGGATCTCGATTATTCTAGAAAATTATTCCCATCCACTAATATCCGACCAATAAAGTATTCTATTGGCTTCCCCACTTAGATTTTTTTAAATTCCAGATATTTGATGAATTAAAATAAAAAGTATTTTATTTTTTCCGAAAAGAACACATGATTAAAAAACTTTGGCTAAAATTTGAATCGATGATCAACAAAACGATAGCTATCATCCTCGATATCTTAGCCAAAATATATAAAAAAAACGTCCCCGAAAAATGCCAACAAAATCTCCATGGTTCGATTAAAAACATAGGTAACAGTTACCAGGCTATCAGCCAGCATTTTAAATTTAAAATAACCCTACCTAAAACAATACCCAAAATTACCTTTCAAAATTTGCTGGTGCCCCTTAAAAATATTCGATCCGCGCTTTCAAGGTTTGTTGCGTTTACCAAAAATATCGACTTTAGTGTTTTCGATTTCAGACACTTTGTTCTTGAAAAGTTAAAAGGTTCAAGGCAACTCATTCAACCTGTTTTGAAATCAATCAAAAGTTTTTTTTCATCACTTACTCCCAATACCATATTAATCCTCGTTATCAGTTTTGCTTTCCTGACTCTTGTCTTCCTCGGGATAATCAAATCTGGAAGGACTATTTACCTCGGGGTATTGGATAATCAAGGAAATTTAGACCGCAGCGATGACCGAGCTGTTCCTAAATACCGAGAAAGCTACTTTAAACGTATTCTCCCGGCTAAACAATTAAATGTCTATGAAGTAACTATGCCTATCTATATTGATTCAATCAACTCGGTGCGAACTCTTTTAATTGACCTAACCTTAACCACCAGTAACCGTTACGCTAGAGAATATTTAGACAAGCACTCTTTTCTTATCAAAGACCGGCTAAACAATACTATTCATCCAATTATTCCAGATTTCCCTTTAACCAAAGAAGGGAAAACTATTATTAAAGAAAAAGTCATTTATGAAATCAATCAACTTTTGAATGAAAAAAAGATTGAGGGTGAAATAAAAGAAGTTAATTTTCAAATGATTATTGCAGCATAACCTTTTTTGCCATACAGGTTTTTAGAGTATTTCTACTTATCCCAAGTACCGATGATACTTGATCTACACTGCCATCAAATCTCATATAAACATGCTTAATATAGCGATGCTTAAATTCTTGTAAGTTTACGATATCGTCTGATGACGAAAACTTGTCTGTAATTTTAAATCCAAATACCAGCTCCTCGTCTAATTTATCATAAAAAAGTTTCCTCCCTTTGGTTAATACTTTTTTTCTTTTTAAATGAGAAAATAACTGCCGTAAGTTTCCCGGCCAGGAAAATTCCATATAAAAATTCAGCAGGTTTAAACTGATAATCACATCCTCTTTTTCCATAAACCAATTGCATGCTTTTTGAATATTTTCTCGCTTTTCTCTAAGTGGCTTAAGTTCTAACTTTATCCCCGATGAAATTCTATAATAAAAGTCTTCTCTCATCTTTTTGTCCTGTACCAGTTGGGTAAGTTTTTTTCCAGAAGCTAAAACCAACCGTATATCAGGAGAAAACGTTTCTTCTCCCCCCACTGGTCTAACACATTTAGAATCCAAAGTGAGCAGCAGCTTAGTTTGTAAAGATTTTGAAAGGGAATCTATTTCATCCAAAAACAATGTGCCATGATCGGCCTGCATAAAAGCACCTCGCTTAGAAAAAATTGCGCCGGTGAATGCTCCTTTGGTATGTCCGAATAACTCAGACTCAATCAACCCTTCCGAAAATGAAGAAAGGTTTACATGCACAAAATTTCCTCTTCTTTGACTTTTTTCATGAATTTTTTTAGCTAAAATTGTTTTGCCTGTACCCGTTTCTCCTTCAAGTAAAATATTCAAATCTGAAGAAAGTAGCGGCATGTTGGATAATAATTCATCACACTCTTCAAATAATAGTATATCCGGCTCTTCATCTCGCATTGACTGAGTTCGAATGCGATTATAACCGATATCAATTACATCCCCCCTCTCTAAATAAGACTCAAAACTGAAACTATTATTTTGTCTAAATGGTATGGAAGAAACACTTTTTAAAAGATATCTTGAATCATTCTCGCTTTCGTCAGTGGGGTTTTTTAAACATAAGCTGATCTGATAAAAAAATGGTTTACCTCCCAAATTAGGCAAGCATATTTTATTTCCATCAACTTTCCCTTTATGATCGCAACTAGAACAGATATCATACCGAGTACGGTTCAGTTTGACCTGAAATGCCCTCCCCTCACAAGGCATAAACCAAAGAGTATCTCCGAGGCGCAATCCTCTCTCTAATAAAATTTGACTCCCATATTCCTTAAAATTTTTAAATGACAAGACGTTTTCATTGGTATTTTCCATAAATCTCCTTTTTTTCAGATAATTAATTCAAAATAAATGCCAAAGAGTTGATTAATATTGGCTACTCCATTAAGATGAACCAAAATTTAAAGGTTATAAAATTATGGGAATGGAAATTTTAAAAGGTAGTGCAGAATTCCTAATGGGAATCAGCCAGCATAGCCAACTCCTTCAATGGCTTGGAGAAAATGAAAATAATATTGGAGTGGCCTTCACCGGCAGGTCCAACGTCGGAAAATCCTCTCTCATTAATTCCCTTTTTGGAAAAAGTACCGCCAGAATTTCCAAGACTCCCGGACGAACCAGAGAAGTTAATATTTTTCAATTTTTTCTATCAAACGATGGAAAAAAAGACACTTCCTTACCTCCCCTATACTTATTTGATTTGCCAGGATATGGTCACGCCGAGATTTCCAAAGAAATGTCCCATAATTGGGATCTCCTTATGAAAACTTTTTTCGATAACATCACCAAACAGGTGAAAATCATCAATATCCAAGATGCCAGACACCCCGATCAAAGCGCAGATAAACAATTTTTTGATTTTTTAAAAAGATATCGTCTAGAAACCACTTTAGTGTTTAACAAAATGGATAAAATCAAAACGCAAAAAGACAAAGCTGCCTTAAAAAAAATTAAACCCCAATTATTTGCTAATTACAAAAATGTAAAATACATTCATTTTGTCTCGGCGGAATCTAAAGAAGGAATTAAAGAATTGCATGATTCCATACTCGGAGGACTGCTAACCGCAGCTAATATTCATTCAACTTCTGACTTGTCCTGAAATTTTATTTTATTAACTTCTTCTTCCAAAATGACCAAGTTGTTGCGACAATCATTGATTATTTTATATAAATCCGAAGCCATTTCATCTTCCCATACCAAACTTTTACTTTCCATGGCCTCAAAAGCAACTTTTCCTAATTTTTCGTAAGCATCTTTCAAACAAGTATTAGTATGAGACGCATGAATCATTTTGTGTCCAATTTTCGTGGTTTTTTTAACTTCATCCTGACAAAGATTCAGCAATTTTTTTATCCCGGATTTCCAGTCTGTTTGTTCCATCATAGTGCTCCTTAATAAATTAAAAAAACCTCATCCGATATGATATTATATCCTATAATGAAACGCTACCGCAAAGCGCAATGAATAATTTTTTAAGCACATTCAATTGACATAAAATTTTATAGACACTAATATCAAGCAATCAAAATTGGCCTCGGTGGCGAAATGGTAGACGCAGCGGATTCAAAATCCGCCGGTAGCAATACTGTGGGGGTTCAAGTCCCTTCCGAGGCACCAATTGTCAAGGTACACGAACCAAAATTCGAAAAATAATTAGGCCCAACCAAAATGTTGGGCCTTTTTGTTTGAAGCGCAAGTTCCTGCTGATAATGCTCCACCTTGAATAAATGACGGAGAAATAAAAAAACACCTCTCATAATATGGAATCGGATTGGTTATTTTGCCAAGTCAAATAACATCCAGATACTATATCAACATAAGTTTTTGTAATTATAGGAATTGAACTTATTCAATACGAGAAACTTATTATTTTTTTCAAGTTCTTTAATACAAGATGATATTTTTTCAAAAAGAACAAGGTAATTTTTATTAAATTAAGATTTAATTTATCTCCCATTTTTTATTTGTGTTATAAGGTGACAAGAAAAATTTTAACAACAAACTACGCTCCCGCGCAAAAAGGGACACAGGTAATAATTTTTTGCAAAATAATATGGAGTCAAATAGATGATGATGAATCTTCTTAGCTTCTGTTTTATTTTATTTTTCACCCTAAATCTTCAGGCCAAAGATATTATTTGTAACAAGCAAAATATTTATTCAGTTGAAGCTAAGGTTAGCGTTGATCAACCAGAGCTTGGCACTTATCAGTATTATTATCAATATATAAAAAAAGCAGACCCATCGGTTCCAACAATTATTGTTATTCCCGGTGGTCCGGGAGGGAAATCAATTGATCTTTCTAGTGAAAGTCCATATTTTGATTGGATTCAGCTCCTTTATGGGTTCCCTGAAAAGTATAATGCCATTCTTACAGATCCACGATCAATTGGATGCAATCAAGTAAACAAAAATTTGCCGATAGATTCTTTTACAACAGAGAATGTAGCACATGACATTGTTACCATCATTAAGAAACTGAATCTCGATAATTATGTAATTTATGGGCATTCCTATGGGACTGTGGTAGCCACTTTTCTCGGAAAAATTGCTAATGATGGGATCATTCCTAAACCTAAGGCAATTATTCTTTCGGGTACAATTGGTCATTATTTTACAAACCATAAACAAGAAGTAATGCCAGCCTATTATGAATCTTGGAAGAATCTTCGATCACTCTTACCTAAGAAGATCCAAGAATCTTTTCCCCAAAATGATGATTGGTCAGATTTTGAAAATGACCCCAGTCGCACGATGCCTCTAGGCTTATCTGTAGCATCATGGGCTAATTTTATCTTTGACAACCTGACCGAAGGTGGATCATATCTAAATGGTCAACTTGTATACCCTTTGTTAACTAAGCTTCTACTTCTTAATAGCAACAATGAGAGTGAGCTTGAAAAACTTAAAATTGAAGTTAGTACTTATACCAATGAAACAGATGAAACCAATCCCTTACTGAAACTAAAACCATTCCACGATTCGATTTGGTGTAAAGAACTTGAAGAAACCAAAAGTCCTGAATGTTTAGCTCAGGATTTTGAATTTAATAATCCATATGATTCTAAATTTTTCCAGATAAAAGATGTTCCAGTTATTTATATTCATGGTCAGTTTGATCCCTCGGTACCTATTAAGAAGGCCTTTTATCACTTTAAAAATCAACTTAACGAGAATAAATATTTTCTTTTGGCGTTGAATGGTGGGCATGCCACAACCATGGTCATTACAGATTGTAAGGATTTATTTTGGAAATCTATCTTTGAAAAATCGACTAGCCTTGAAGAGGCCATTGGAAGCTGTCTTGGAGTAAAATTAATCAATCCTACGTAATTTTACATTAATAATTTACAAAACTCAGAATTGGTGACTGTTTTATTTCTAAATAATCAGGCGACAGAAATAATCTAGTTGGAATGGAATATGGGACAATTGAAAATAACAAGCACCTGTTTCCAATGTTGTCTTTTCGGATAATTAGGCCATAGTATCCAAGTTTTCTAGAAAATTAAGTATCTAAAATCTCTGTAATTGAGCACAGTTACATCCATATTTTAATTGAACTTATTTTCCAACTTAAATAAGTTCTGCCATAGTGTTATTAAATAGAATTATTTAAAAGGGATATTCATTCGTAAGAAAAAAATTGCTTCAAAGAAAATATTTTCACAAATAGAGGCCTTAAAAAGAAGATTTACCTTTACACTTCTCTCGCTTTGTTTTTGGGTGAAGCTGAGGAGTTGTTGCGCACAGACTATTATTTGAAATATCAAAAAATAGTGTTACCATTTACTCGTTGATCACAATATTTTTTCAGGAGGCGGTGTGAATTTAATATTTTTTATATTAGTTATTCTTTGTACATATTCTTGTTCATCTTATCCTCCGATTAAACAGGGTGAGGAAGGGGCTAAAACCATCCGCAGTGTTCTGTTGGATAACAAATCAGCCTTTCGTAGTTGCTATGAAAAGGAACTGCGAAAAGATTCTAATTACGTTGATGAATGTAACCTGTATTTTACAATTGAACCCGACGGTACCGTTATAAATGCCGGTGCGAAAGATATGAAAAATGATACACTTAAAAAGTGTATCATCGATAAGTTGAGCTCTATAAAATTTCCCATAGTAGAAAATAAGTCTCAAATCGAAGTAATGCAGCCGTTGAATTTTTTTAGAAAAGAGTAAGCTTGTTTTTGTATTTATTGTGAAATAACTCCTGAGCTAAAAAACTTTTTATCAATTTCAATAAGAGACAATTTTTATTACGAAATTTCCAGTGAAGTGTTATAAACGGAGATACTCTGCAAGATAGGTCATAAAATTACCAGGGTATACTTGTTCAAATATTATTCCTCCAGTTTTCTAACTCTTCTAATTTAAATTAGTTATAAAACGTCAGTTTAATTTGATTTTGCTTCCCCTTTGAATCTATCCAAGAAAGGGAATAAAAATGAATGTTCAGATTCAAAAAATCGAAAAAATGATTTATCAAATTAGAGAGCAAAAAGTTATGCTGGATAACGATTTGGCTGATTTATATGGGGTCGAAACAAAATATCTTAATAGGCAGGTTAAGAGGAATAGTAATCGTTTTCCAAGCGAATTTATGTTTAAACTAACCAAGCATGAAGTTGATTGCCTAAGGTGCCAATTTGTCACCTTTAAAACATCTATTGCCGGAAGAAAATATTTACCCTATGTTTTTACAGAATTTGGAGTTGCAATGCTTTCTGGAGTTTTGAATAGCAATCAAGCAATTAACTGCAATATTGCAAAATCAAGCGGTTGGTGCGTTTTTACAAGAGATATAGAGACGTATTAATTTTTCTATAATTTAAGATTTATTTTTGATATAAGCGGTAAATGTTAATGGATGGAATTTGTGCGTGTTAAGCGAATGGAAACCATTTAAATTTTAATCTTGTTGAAATACGAATCATAAGGAGAAATTGATATGAAAAGAATTATTTTTACTGTTTCACTTTTTTTATTGGTAGTCGGCACTTATGCTAATGATAAACAACCAGGCGTTTATGAAGATATCGACAGGGAAATTTCCTATAAAAAAATGGATGGTATTTGGAAAGGATTTGGTACACACAAATCTTCGCTTGGTACTTACAAGAATGCACCTGTTCAAATATCACTATTTCAAAACTCCTCATCTTTAACTTCAGAGATCTGTTGGAAAATAAATCGAAATGGATATAACATAAATTTATGCTCAGGTGCTGAAATGAATATTAAAAACCAAAATCAACTTTGGTTGCAGGACACGTTTTGGGGTGAGATAATGGATAATTATATTCATATTAACTTCAGTGGTATCATTGAAGAAACAATAAAACTTAATGACGATGGAACATTAAACTATTATTACAAAACATTTGAACAACCTTCTGAAGGTATCGAATGTGAAGCAATTAATTTGACAAGGTTTTAATCAAAGTAAAAAAACTATGTAGCTCTTATTAATAATAAGATAGCATTGAAGTTTTGAGATAAAATTGGTTTTGTCCAAGAAGGTGTCCAAAAAGATGGTTATCGATCTGATGATAAATATCATGATTTATCATGATTTATCATGATGAGGTTGCTTAAAAATGATTATAGGAAAAAGTATCGAAATTTCTAGATTAACGACCACAACCTGTTTTATTTCAAAATCAACTGCCTCGTAAACGTTGAGAGAGGTGATAGCCCCTTATCAATTTTTATAATTGTATTCTTTTTAAATTCGACCACGATCTTGGGAGCAATGACCGTTCCTGAAACGAGCAACATTACGGCAAAAATTATTTCTGATATTGATTTCATGTGTGATTCTCACTGAACCTCTTTAACACTTGACCAAGCGTAATCGGACTTCGATCAAACAACTCACCAATCTTTTTTAAACTTAACCCTTCCACTTCACGTAAATATGCCAGTCTTTCGAGATCAATAGGGTTTCATTTCCAACGAATGGGATACTCATTTTAAATAACCATCGGTTCAATCACTTTAGCGGAAGGGGCACCAAAATTATAGTAGACGAACAAATTTACCCTTTTTTATTTTCAATAACGAAATTACAAACATTAAATTTAAAAAAATAATTACGTATAGGCTGTAGTAGTTTAATTATTTAAATTGACGTTAAAGCACAATTAGCGGGTAAAACAACATCTTTAAAGATGCCAAATTGGCATCTTTAAAATGTGAGAATAAGATGGGAAGTATTACCACAGCAAAAATCGAGAAAATGATCTATATCATACGCAACCAAAAAGTCATGCTTGATAGTGAACTTGCAAAACTATATGGTGTTGAAACGGGAGCACTTAACAGACAGATTAAGCGTAATATTGATAGATTTCCCATGGATTTCATGTTCCAGCTTACTAAAACGGAATTAATAGAGTTATGTAAAACTGATCCTGTTTTTAAGGCAGCTACAAAAGGAAAAAAGTATACACCTTATCTTTTTACTGAATATGGTATAGCAGCATTGTCAGGTGTCTTGAACAGCAAGATTGCAATCAAAGTTAACACTTCGATTATTAGAACCTTTGTCCAAATGAGAAAGGTATTATTAGAAGATCAGTCACTACTCCACAAAATTAATGAATTGGAAAAAGGATCAAACAAGCTATTCCAGATTATATTTGAGCGACTTGATGATCTTGAGGCTAATATTCCTTTGTCGTGGCCATCGGTTCAATCACTTTATAAGATATCTGGCCCATCCACCGGCCCCCATACCGACTCGAGTGCAACCCCTTTCCAGGATTGAATTGAAAAATCCAAAGCTGCTACTCGAATATTTTTAGGCGATAGACCAGCAATACGCTCTTTGTAATTAGTAAGTGAATTTCCCATAAGTTGAGTATAACCGTAATCAAAAAAAATCACGGTTAATCCCTATATTTTATAGGCTAGATGATATCTGACAAAATAATTCTGTTGATTTCAAAACTCTTGCGATCTTCTCCCCTCAAAAACAAAAATAAACCCCAGTCGAGCTGGGGTTTATTTTATTAATTATTTTTTGGAAATGAACATCATCATTACTTCATTAACTTAATAGTAACGACGCCGTCTTCATCTTGCTGTGGAAAATACACAGAAGTTGCCTCAATATTCTCCGGACTATCACAATATAAATTCACACCGTCAAACAAATGGAATCCACCCATATGACTCAGTCGGTATTCCTGGCTTTCAGGTATTCGCCTTCTCTCATCATCTGAAAGATGTTCTAAAATCAATTCTTCCGTTTTATATCTACAGCCAACTATATTATTGAGTTCCCCATTACTCATGTTAAAAAAAGTAGTGAAAGTATAATCTCTTCTGATAGGAGTAATCCCTAACGTGTTTATTCGAATATTAAAAGTCATTTGTTTTAATGTATAATTACACAGTCCCCCTAGTCCTTCCGCAACGGTTATCATGGCCTTGTCGGAACTAATTTTTTTGGTTTTAAACAACTTCTTTTTTCCTTTGAGATATGGACCGCTATAATCGTAAGTCATCGGCCATGGACGTTCTAAACATAACGAAATATTATTGGTCGCTTCATAAGACACATCAATCGCCTCTGGTAAAACCAACGAAGAGTCTGTCCCAATTTCGTCTTTTAGTTCAAAATAAATGGTCCGCGCACTGATTGAAGTTGCAAAAATAATTAGCATGACTGTAAAAGCAAATTTTGATTTCATTTATCATTCCCCTTATTGTGTGAGTTCACTGACATTATTTAGTTCTGTCACATTAAATTGGAAAAATTCTTATTGAGTATTTATCACAGTAGTAGATGCACACAACCAGGAATTAACTCATCGTGCAATTTCTTCACGTATTTTCATATAATCAGGTTTTTATTCATAAATTTATCTCTTTTACCCAAATATTGTTTTACTTTGTTTCAAGTTCCCCCAATTTTAACTAGTTACAACGCTTCATTTAAATGAATCTTTGCTTTTTCTTTGGAGAATTAAATAAGGAAACAAAAATGGATATACAAATTAAAGAAATTGAAAAAATGATTTATATGATTAGGGAACACAAGGTTATGCTTGATAGCGATCTTGCGAAACTTTATGAAGTTGAAACAAGTGCTTTGAATAGACAAGTTAAAAGGAACATGATCCGCTTTCCAGTTGATTTCATGTTTCAATTATCTGATCCTGAATATAAAACTTTGATATGCCAAAATGGCATATCAAAAAAAGAAAGAGGGGGACGGAGACATCTACCTTTTGTTTTTACGGAAAATGGTGTTGCGATGCTATCAAGTATATTAAAAAGTGATCAAGCAGCTCTAGTTAATATTGCCATCATGAGAATATTTACCAAGCTTAGAAGTTTTTTGATGTTGGAAAAGGATATTTCAAATCGCATGGATGAGCTTGAGCAGGGAACAAATAAAATGTTTAAAATTGTTTTTGAAAGATTAGATGACATTGATGAAAAAATTACTCCCAAATTTGCAGAAAATAGAAGAAAAATTGGTTTAAAAAATTAAGTTTTCTTAAAACTAATCCTGTAATTATCGAGCGGTTTGAAACACTCACTGCTTAAGCTTAATTCAGGAGGATTATTGCAATGAAACTTACCGAAATGAAATGTATTGACCCGCAAGCTACTGATTCTCCATTAGAGATCAACCAAATCAGGCGACATTTAGAAGACATAGATTCTTGGAATTTAGAAGATAAAGCGATCAAGAAGGATTTTTCATTCAAGAGTTTTCCAGAGGCCATTGCCTTTGTCCAGGATCTTGCCAAGATTGCGGATGAACAAAATCATCACCCTGACATATTGATCTCATATAAAAAGGTTAAACTAACTCTTTCTACCCACAAAATTGGGGGTCTCTCACTAAATGACTTTATTGTGGCTGCGAAAATTGATCAGCTTTTTTTTTTCCAAATTAACCAAAAGGAAAATAGCCCTGATAACTGGCGGGGCCAAAAGGATCGGGAAGGCCATTGCCATAACTCTCGCCAAGAATGGAATTGATGTAGCCCTTCATTGCAACCATTCCAGTGAACAAGCTGAGGCACTTTGTCTGGAGCTTCAATCTTTCGGTGCTCATGCTTGGCTCTTTAAAGCAGATTTTTCAAGTAATGATCAACTGAAAAACCTTCTCCCTCAAATATTAGAAACGACGGGTAGTTTGGACTATCTTATAAATAGTGCCTCGATTTTTCCAAGCGATAATTTTCATAATATTGAGATCTCAAATATTTTAGAAAATATTCAAATTAATGCCTGGGCACCGTTTGTATTATCCAGAGAATTCGCCAAGCATTGCGAAACAGGAAAAATCATTAACCTACTCGACACACGTGTTAATAAAATAGATACTCAGCATCTTTCCTATCTTTTGAGTAAGAAAATACTTTTGTCGCTAACTGAGACTTTGGCCATTGAACTGGCTCCTCATTTTACCGTTAATGCAGTTGCACCAGGTCTCGTTCTTCCCCCAGAAGGAAAGGATCATCAATACCTTGAAAATATGGCGCGGGATATTTTGCTTAAACGCCCAGGCTCTCCAAGCGACGTGGCCGATGCCGTCCTTTATTTGATAAATAGTAATTTCATAAGTGGTCAAGTACTTTTCATTGATGGCGGTGAAAGACTTACGGAGAAAAAACATGGATAAAATAATCATTGAAGATCTAAAAACTCGATGTGTAGTAGGTATTAACGAAGATGAAAGGCGGGAAAAACAAGATGTAACTATTAATATAACAGTATATTGTGATTTAAGAAAAGCCTGTAAATCTGACAAGTTTGAAGACACTGTCGATTATAGAAATTTAAAAAAACGAGTCTTATCTTTAGTGGAAAAATCCAATTTTTTCCTCTTAGAAGCGCTGGCAGAGGCAGTAGCACAGGCTTGCCTTTCTACCTCTGGAGTAAAGAAGACTTTAGTAAGAGTGGATAAACCTTCCGCCTTGCGCTTTGCTAAAAGCGTAGGTGTCATCATTGAAAGAGAAAATCACCATGAATTTGAATAAAATATATATTGCTTTAGGTTCCAACATTTCACCTCGAGAAAACATCCTAAACGCAATTAAATTATTAAAGGAGCAAATAATTATTAGTGCGGCTTCCACCTTTTATTCAACACCCCCTATAGGATCAAGAAATCAAGAAAACTTTATAAATGGTATTATTGAAGGAGAAACTACTATTCCGGCAAAAAAGTTAAAATTTGAAACTCTTAGAACCATAGAATCTAAACTGGGAAGGATTCGAAATGAAGATAAATTTGCCTCCAGAACTATCGATCTTGATATAGTAATTTATAGCGATTTGGTAATAAACTCAACGGAGCTTATATTACCCGATCCTGAGATTCTCACTCGTCCATTTCTAGCTTTTTCTCTATATGAACTGGTCCCTGAACTTATTTTACCAGGATATAACATTCCCATCAAAGAAATTATAAACCAGATGGCTTCTAATATGATGAAGCCGCTGCCAGAATTAAGTTTAAAAATTCAGGAAGCATTATTGTTTTGAAAACTCTCCATCAATAACAAGCTTGAGTTTGATTACGAAATACTCATCCAAGCTTTCGTGACCAGAATGTCCACCAATTAAAAGCCAAAAAAATCCTTGATGGTCGGTTTTTACTTCCAACCTTTTTGTGGGATGCGGACGATTTCCTATAACGTATGGAATTCTTCCATTGACGGCTTTACAAATAGGCAGATCGGGAAGAAGAAGAAAAGTTCCTATAATTTGACAAACACCTGTTGAGCCTAAACCATCAGCGCTCGGAAAATTATCTGGTGGGCGATTATAGTCTGTAAATCTCACATGGTTGTTATAATCCACAACAAAAGGATAGGGGTCTTTATCCATAGCTATAACGTTAAAGTTTCTAACTTCTGCACCACCTGGCCCATAAGCACCAATCCGATCATTGGCTGCAGTAATAGATTCAAGTACCACCACGCCATAGTCAGTATTGGGAAGTAGACCATCTTCTGGCCCAAACTTTCTTACCATGTATTTGTCCATATCATCCGAACGATTAACTCCTTGTAACAAATAACCGTAGAAATTATCATTGTCAGGAACTTTATAAATTCCAGCATTCATAAACCAATGCGATCTTTCTTCTTCAGAAGAAAGTTTGGAAATAGTTTCTGGAGGGACTGGACCAAGATCTCCACCAGATTCCACGATTTTTAAATAATTATCATGCACATCCT
>Ga0208957_1000598_pt1 | contig 26641 bp, 27 predicted proteins | sample RifOxyA1_FD_184029 | JGI IMG/M metagenome (GOLD analysis project Ga0208957, IMG submission 184029) | Groundwater microbial communities from Rifle, Colorado - Rifle Oxygen_injection A1 (SPAdes) | ecosystem: Environmental > Aquatic > Deep subsurface > Groundwater | place: Rifle, Colorado, United... | reverse complement strand
AAGGCTATTTTGAACTCAAACCAGGACCTTCCGTCCAAAGGACGGAATAAATTAACCTAATATCAGCTAAACTTCAATTATTGTAATTAATATTAAAAATCTAATGAAGTTTACTGATATATCAGATTCGCCGAAGGCGAATGCTGATATTGACCTAATTACTAAATAAATTCTAAACACTAAACTCTAAATTCTAAATAATTTCAAAAATCAAATGTTCAAAAAAGATAAATTTATTTAAAAATTGTTTTGAATTTTGTATTTTGATCATTTGGATTTGTTTAGGATTTAGAAATTAGAATTTAGAATTTCTCAAAAATGAAAATACATTTTGTAGTCTTATCGCTAATTTTATTCGCCATCTTCCTCTTTCGTCTCCCCTCCCTATTTGAGCCTTTCTGGTATGGTGACGAAGGAATTTTTGCAGCGGTTGCCAATAATCTAAATCAGGATGGCGTACTTTATCAGACAGCCTGGGACAATAAACCGCCAATGATCTATTTAACTTATGCCGCCATCTTCAAAACGCTTGGCACTTCCATGTTTTCACTAAGACTGGTAACACTGGCAGTAGTTTTAACAACAGCAGTAGTGATCTACGAAATTGCCAAAAAACTATTGGGAGAAAATAGGGCACTTTTTGCCACACTCATCTTTGGCTTTCTGACCTCCTTGAGGATCGTCGAGGGCAACTTGGCTTTAACGGAAATCTTTATGATTCTGCCAGTTTCCTTGGCAATGATGATGGCTATTTTTCGCAAATTTGACACCTTATCACTTTTTGTAGCCGGTATTCTTTTTGCCATAGCCTCACTTTATAAACAAGTAGGAGCATTTGAAGCTGTAGCTCTGGGCATTTTCCTTTTCTTGATGAGCAAAAACCTCAGTGAGTTTATTAAAAAAGGGCTGGTTCTTAGCCTTGGTTTTGTTCTTCCGTACGCATTAACTGTCGGTTACTTTGCGTCTAAAAATCTTTTAGCCGATTATATTTTTGCAGCCTATACTTACTACCGGATTTACCTAGGTGAAAGTCCTAAATATGCACTCCTTATTAATCTTCTCAAATTCCTACCGATTATTTCGGTAATTATCTACGGCTTTTACAAAAAAAGACAGAATACCGTTGATATCTCCCATCTTATATTACTTTGGATAGCCTTCTCTTTTTTGGGAAGCTACTTTTCGGGAAGAACATACGGCCATTATTTAGTGCAGGCAATACCTCCGTTATCTTTACTACTGGCCTCAGTCTCATCAAAGATTAAGTTTGCCAAAGCCCAAATTATTTTCGCTTCTCTATTTTTCATCCCTTTGATATTTTTAACAAAATTACTTTTTACTGATTTTCTTTCCGGCGGTCCAATAAACCAGGTTAAATATTGGCAGAATTTTTACGAGTTCTCCTCTGGGAAAAAGAGTATCAACTCCTATAATGACTTCTTCGACACAAATGTTAATTCAATCATGGGTCTTGCCGATTTCCTCAGAAGCAAGGAGGCATTTGATAAAAATGTCTATATTTGGGGTGACTACCCTTGGCTCTATGCTATTGCCCATCTACAGAATCCCACAAGATATGTGACTTCATTTCATGTTTTCGGTGTACCAACAGGTAGAGAAGAGGTTGCCAGCGCACTAGAGCATAATTTGCCTGTCTATATTATCAAACCCCCTCAGTCAATTGGATATTTTGCACAGTTCGAGAAACTTCTATCCGAAAATTATCATCTTGTGGGTAAAATCGAAAACAGCGATGTTTTTGAGAAAAGGTAAGTGAGAAAATCATGGCTTTTATCAAGCTCCAAAATAAAACCGAAAAGAGTTTGGCATCCGATCGTCTTTTGTTCTCGCTCTTAATCTTCACCTGCATTTCGATTCTTGGACAAATCTCATTAATTTTAGTTTCATGGGGGAAACTTCCTCCCGAAATACCATTTTTTTACTCAAGACCTTGGGGTGAAATGCAACTTGCTTCACCCCTCTTTCTATGGATTTTGCCATCTATCACTATTCTATTTACACTTGTCAACTTTTTAGTTGCGATTTTCATAGTTGGTAAATATTATTTCCTAACTATGGTCCTGGTAATATTCAGCGCTCTGGTAGCATTTGCAACGCTTTACGACAGTGCCAAAATTATCTCTTTATTAATATGAGCTTCATCATACCCTTTTTATTAGCATTAGGGATAAGTCTTATCGCAACACCCATTACCATTTTCTATGCAAAGAAATACAGTTTTGTTGATAACCCGAAAAAGCACAAACATCCGGCGATTTTGCATAAAAAAATTATTCCCAGAGCAGGAGGCGTACCGATTTTTCTTGCCTTTGCAGTCGCAGCGCTTTTAACAATAGGAATCACAAAAGCAATTTCGGGTATTTTTTTGGGAGGATTAATTTTAGTAATAATCGGTTTAGTTGATGACAAGATTGATCTTAATAACTGGTGGAAACTGGCAGGCCAAATCCTGGCAGCCGGCGTAGCTATTGGTTTTGGGGTCGGCATCAGCTTTATTACCAATCCCCTTCATATTTTTGGATCCGGAAGTTTTTGGACCGAAGAAGTGCTAAGACTTGATGTCTGGCGAATCCCATTTAATTTTTTGGGAGAACATTCAATTCTAATTTTGGCCGATCTTTTTGCCCTCTTTTGGATTGTCTGGGTGATAAACATGGTCAATTTCTCAAGCGGAGTGGACGGTCAGATGCCTGGAATAGTTTTAGTCACTCTATTTGTACTTTTTGCGGCAAGTTTAAGATTTGCGGTTGATCCCAGTCAACTGGTCGTTGCCAAACTGGCTTTAATTGGAGCAGGGGCGACCTTTGGCTTTTTGATCTACAATTTCTATCCGGCAAAAATTTTCCCCGGAGATTCCGCCTCATACTTTTTGGGATTTTTAATCGCGGTAGTAGCGATCCTTTCGGGAGCTAAAGTAGGTGCAGCTATTTTAGTTATGACAATTCCTCTTGTTGACGGTGTTTTTACAATCTTTAGAAGACTGGCAATAGGTAAGTCACCTTTTTCCGATGATCGTAACCATCTCCAGCATCTGCTTTTAGGACTCGGCTGGGGGCAGAGGCGGATTGCCTTGTTTTATTGGCTTTTGTGTGCTATTTTGGGTGCGGTTGCGCTGCTTTTACCTTCGGAAGAAAAGTTATTCGCAGGAGCGGTAGTGGCAGTTATTGTTATCGGAGGATTACTTTGGCTCAATATCGGTTTGTCGACAAAGGCCCGCGGATAATCTGGGTGCCGTTTTGGCTCCTCGTTTCATCCCGCCCCAGACAATGGCTTAAAAATCTGGCTATTTATGCCACCTTAGTTTTTGAAGGCGAGTTTTTCAATATAGATAAGTTTCTTTTAACCACCTTAGGTTTCGCAATTTTCTGCGTAGTTACTTCAGGAATTTATATTATCAATGACATTATTGATCTTGAAAAAGACAAACATCATCCATTTAAAAGCAAACGGCCAATTGCCGCCGGCAGAATTAATCCTATACTCGCCTTAGTCTTTGCTCTAGTCCTTTTGGCCGTAGCATTTATTGCTTCCTATCAAATCTCCACATTTTTTACTTTTGCAGCTGTTTCTTACGCTATTTTGCAAATTATCTACTCACTATTTTTGAGATCAATAATTCTTTTAGATGTAATGGCCATTGCATCGGGATTTTTACTTCGAATCTATGCGGGAGCGGTTCTAATCGACGCCCATGTGACTATCTGGTTTATCTTAACAGTTGCCTCCCTGGCTTTGTTTTTGGCGATCGGAAAAAGAAGATCGGAAAGAACATTACTTTCAGGGCCAAAGACAAAAAGTATTCAAACACGCTCAATACTGGTGCACTACCCAGAATCCCTACTTGATTCATTAACCGTAATGTTTGCCACAGCCACCTGGTTTGCTTATACAATGTTTACTTTTCTGCAACCGCCGCCAACAGCCGGACCGCAAGTGTTAGTTTTATTCGGTGACTTTTTACCAAGAACCTTCCTGGCCTCCAAATGGCTAATGCTCACCGTTCCATTCGTTATCTATGGGGTCATGCGCTATCTCTATGTTATCCATGAGAAAAAAGAGGGGGAGTCACCGGAGAGGGTTCTTCTATCCGATATCCCACTCCTAGTCTCTGTTTTAGTCTGGACAATCCTGGTCTTTTTTGTAATTTACGGCAGTGATTTTTTACCGGCAAGATTTGTTAGGCTACTGCAGTAACTCAATTAATTGTAAATTCAACTATCTGGCTTTCACCTAAGGTCTCCTGAGACGAATATATACTCATGGGGACTGAGGCGGAACTTGGAATGGAAATTTGAGTTAAAGGATTGTCAAGGTCTTCACCAAAAAAAACTCGGGTTTGACCAGAAGTCACTGCTAGACTGTAAGACTGAGTCCGATTGGTCGGATTATTGATAATCAAAACCCCCAAAAATGCCTGACTTGGGCCCAGTTTAGTAAAGGAGATTTGATAGTGATCAGCCTCTTGAAAAAATTCCATCCCCGGGAATTTTTCAACTTGGGAAACCACCAAAAACCGACTCTCGCTTTTAACACCGGCAACTTTTGCGAAGTTCCGAGCAAAAAGGAAAGGGGTAGCAATCAGGCTAATTAGTAACACAACAGCTAAAAAATTAAGGGTTATTTTGAATAAGTGATAATTCATAATAAATTTCTAATTGCTCTAATTATTCTACTTTTCGATTTTATCGAAAATACGCTCTCGTATTTTTAATCAAATCCCAATTTCTCAATTTCCCAATTTTAGTCATTATTTAGAAATTAGATCAATTAGATCAATTAGGTTAATTTTTCCTAGCTTCTTGCTATTTCCACTTCCTTCTCAATATCAATTGCAAAAAGCCAGGAAAAATTGGCTGCCACTACAAAGGCAACAATGGCAATTTGCCCATAAGTTACGCTAAAAAGCGTCGAAATCACCAAAAAACCAACAGAAAGCCACAAAAAGATCAACCAGATTGCAGCCTGGTGGTATAAATGATAACTCGGCGCGATTAAGCTTTCCAGGTTTAAAGAGGCCAATTTCGCATGAAGCCTGGGGTGAATATGGCTTTCATGAAAGAAATGGGCACGTACCAAAACAAGAATAGTACCAGCGGCAGCCACCGTAAACATCGCCAAATTTGAAAAATTTTCAACTTTGGCATAACCTGCTAAATCCGCGAAATGAATGGAAGGCAAAATCCAGAGGGTCTCGCTCCTAACTGTGAAGGATAGATCCAAAAAATAAATTGAGAGTAAAACACCCAACATTTTACCGGCAATTAGGGCAACGGCAGGAACAATTGCCTCATCGATTAGCTTAACTATAGATTTAGCTACCATACTCTAAATATATCACGGAGATCGCTGAAAGCTAAACGACTAAAGACTAAAGCCGTCCAGAAATCGTCAAAAAGTCTGTCATTGCGAGCGTAGCGAAGCAATCTTTTTAGATCGCCACGTCGAGTAAAACTCGACTCGCGATGACAATTCTTTAGCTATAAAAAACAGGTTGTCCCAAATCCCGGGAAACAACCTGTATGGCAAAGAATGTTTTGGCAAACACTATCTCTAAGGTCCCCTTGTAAAATCTGCACTCATCTTACGTCACCTCCTTGCGGTAATAGATTGTAGTTAGCAAGTAATACTTGAAGTCTATCTCTATAATTTGGGTATTCATCTAGGATATCCAAAACCGGTGGTCGCAAAGTACCAACAGGAATTCCACGAAGATTGAGCATAGCCTTAATTGCCGATGGCGATGGCTCTGGTGATGTTGGTGGAAATAGTGCTTCAAAAAGTGGCATTAAATGATCATGTAATTGTTGAGCCTGATCTCCCTCACCGACTACGTGATGATTAATCATTCTGGTAATTAAATCCCCAACCAAATGACTAGCCACAGAAACCACACCATGACCACCCATTCTTAAAATTTGTAGAGTGTCTTGATCATTACCACTCCATATTTTAAATCCGGAAGGTATACCCTCAAAAAGTAAAGCCACTTGGCTTCGTCCCTGTTCAGTCGAAACCCCGACAGCTTCTTTAAGACCGACAATATTCTCAAAATCGCCAGCTAACTTTAAAACCGTGTCAGGACTCATATTCACGGCGGTTCTTGAAGGAACATTATAAAGAATACAGGGAGTAGTAACGGCTTCGACAATTAAACTAAAATGCCTAATTAGTCCTCTCTGTGATGGTTTATTATAATGTGGTGTTACCAATAATAAACCATGTGCACCCTCTGTTTGTGCCAATTTCGAAAGATGCACACTTTCTGCTGTATCAGGCTCGCTCGTTCCAGCTATTACCTTTACACGATCACCAACTGTATGGAGGACAGTTTTTAAAAGGATCATTCTTTCTCGCTCGGTAAGTGTTGGCGATTCCCCAGTTGTCCCAGAAACTACGATGCTTTCACTGCCTGTATCTGCGAGATGTTCGGCGAGTAGTCTAGTTCTTTCAACACTTACCTGACCATCTTCATCGAAAGAAGACACCATTGCCGTAATTAATCTTCCAAATTGTTCCGCTTCTTTCATGCTACCCTCCCTAAATTTCTTAAAACATCAGCCTGTGAAAATACTCTACCTCTTACGTCAGCCCTTCGTTGCTCATCCAAGAATTCAACGTCCATAAGTGCTGTCTCTACATAGGATGATCGCCCGTGGACTTTTGTTTCGAAGTGATGGATTATCTTCCCATTGGCATCACAAACAGTTACAAAGTGATAACCATGTCCTTCAAGAAATTTATCTGGTACACCCAGTTTTCTTTGCCTCTCTGGATCCCGAATACTAATAATTTCCTCACTCATAACCGCACCATGTCTTTCTAATTGTTCTTGAAACGCTCTGGCAGTTCCGCTGACCCCAACTTTACTTGCCTGATGGCTTTCGGCTATTTGAAAGGTTGCACCCCAGAAGAAAAAGGGACAACTTTCAACCATTTCATCAATTTCCATTTGGCGGCTCACTACTTCCATATCCATATTCGGTGCAATTACTGCACAGATCTGGCTCTTTCTGACCATTTTTTCAATCTCTCGTCTATCCTCTTCAGTTACAGTTGTACCCATCACAAATGGAATATCTAAACTGGTGTAGTGAATAACATTTACGGGTGCACTTTGTGACGTTGTAAAATCAACAGCGATTGTCCCTGATTGGAGATCAAAAGGACAATAATCAACCAGATAGACTCTTCGTTCGCCATATTGTTGAACAGTCCTCCTGTGTCTTGCCGAAGTCATGGCATATCTCGACAGATCGAAGTGTTCATTCTGCGCCAATTGTCCGGCAACTAGCGTGGCCATTCTTCCAGGAAGGCCTGAGACAAAAACTGGTATCCTCTGCTCACGGACTTCCGTTTCTCTTACTTGTGTTTGTCCTACAAATTCAGTCATGTTGACTGAATTAAAATACAAACATAAAAATTAGTCAAATTTTTAACAAATATTGACAAATTTAATATATTATGTTAAATTCTTAACATGATATCAATTTCTCAAGTAGCAGAGGAACTTATAAGAAGAGCTCCATCTCTGGAAACAGCTCTAGCTTCAGACATAATCAACTACTCCTCTCTAGCCCGCAACCTTAAGCCACAAATTGAGAAAAAGCTCCTTAAAGAGGTCAAAGAAGGCGCCATCGTCATGGCCTTAAAAAGGGTGTCATTAAAGCTGAGAGAGAGCCTGCCTAAAGGTGAAGAGATTTTAAATATGCTCGGAGATATTACAATTCGCTCTAATTTAGTCGATTACACCTTTCTTAGCTCTCCGACTTTAGGAATCGCCCAGAACAGGATAATTGAAAAAACGAAGGATCGTAAAGACATTTTTATGACAATCACCCATGGTATAAGCCAGATAACTATCGTAGCCAGTCAGTCACTCGAGGCAGATATAAAAGAGATTTTCAAGGCTGAAACTCCAATCTGCACTCTGGAAAACCTTTCCTCTCTTACTATCAAGATTCCCCTTGAGGCGACTAAAATGCCGGGGGTTCTCTATTCAATTCTTAAGCTTCTAGCTTGGGAAGGGATTAGCCTTACTGAGATGATTTCTACCTTCACGGAATTATCGATTATACTTGATAATAAAGATATTGAAAGGGCATTTTCGCTACTTAAAAATCCTTAATTATAATTTCTTAGCGTACTGGGCAGAGATCCAGCCTTGCTTACCTGCAAATTTCACTTGAACCCAGTCTTTGGTTTCCTGAACAACTTCCAACTCATCTCCGGTCTTAACTCTGCCGATCTCAGCTGCTGTTAGCGACGGCTCTCTGCGTACTCTCAAAAAGCCAAGTGACGTAGCCAAAACTTTAACTTTTTCAATCTGAGGCAAAGGAACCGGTGAAGACTGGGGGGTTTTGGCTACTTCTGAAGCAAGTGTCACATTAGCCATAACCTGATATTTACTTGAGGCCTTGATCGTAAATTCCCGATCAATAAAACCCTCTTTAGTGAGCGTAATTTTATGCTCTCCATCCTCAATCTCATCGACTAGAAGGGGAGTTTTCCCAATTAAGCGGCCATTTATAGTCATATTTGCTTCACCAGGTAATGATGAAACAAACAAGCCTCTCTTACCAGAATCGAGCCAGAGCGTTTCACCGGATTGAGCTAAAAAATTATTGGACAGCTCTCGATTAACGACTGTTAGAGTTCCGCCGGTTAAAACAATTTTATCAACATAGCTCGCCTCCGAAGCAGTGATTTTTAAAAGATACTCACCGCTTTTAATTTGATCAGAAAAAAATGGCGTTTTGCCGATATGCTTACCGTCTAAAAAAATCGAAGCCTCAGGCACGGAGGTGACCTGGAGAGCCGCGGGTTTATTTGAACCGACTGCAGAACAGCCAGAGAGAAGGAAAACAATTGACAAGTGACAAGTAACAAGTAACAAGTACTTTAAGAATTTAGCTTTAGTCGTTAGTCTTTTGTCATTTGTCGTTCGATGGGGCATTGAACCTAAGTTAACACTTCACACACGTTCGGTGCAACCTCCAAAGGCACCTTCCTCCTGTATAGTGAGGTACTGGGCAGTCTCAGGACTATGAGGCTTGACATTGTGGTGGAAATTTGCTATACTTGCCATTTGTAAATTCCCCACTATGGGCCAAAAGCCCAAGTATCCCTTAATTCTTTTTATAGGGGGTTCTTGTGGCTTTCTGCTCATAAAAAGGAATTTAACATGAAGATAAGAAAAGTCAAAGAAGTAATCATACGTCACGCCGCAAGATTCTTCAAAAGACAAAAGCGGCTTGTTAAGTCCTATATGGCCACAGACCAACATATCAAGGCTGGCCGAAGGCTAGCCAAGATGGAAGTCAAAAAGGCGCTCTCAATTGGTCTGGAATTCCTGCACAGACAAGTTAAGATCAGGCCAAGAATAAGGCTATTTTCAAAATTTGTTCTTATTCTTATAGTCGCCTATATTTTCTCCCATGAAGCTATCGCTTACCTCAAGCCTAAAGAGGCCCAAATTAAAATTGGGGGCCAGCAAATTTTAGTGGCTGACCCTAAAGAAACTACCAAACCAGATAGCGAAACAGGCCTTGAGGCCATCGTTACTTCAAGGCGATCCCCGTTTGAATTTAAAAGACCGGTTGAAAGTGGCTACCTTTCTCAAGGTTATAGCACCTATCACCGTGCAAACGATATTGCTACAGCCTTGGGTTCGCCAATTCACCCTCTCGGCTCTGGAATAGTCGAATTTGCTGGAAAGCTCGTTGATGGAAAGGGTAATGTAGTCATTGTAGACCATGGAGACGGTTTAAAGTCACTTTATGCCCATATGGGCAGGATCGATGTTGGTGTCGGTAATATGGTCAATAGTAGTATGACAATCGGTACAGTCGGCCTTACCGGCCATACAACAGGACCCCACGTCCATTTGGAAATCTACGACAACAGCCTAATGATTGATCCAGCAAGTGTCCTGCCAGACTAAGAGCTCAAAGACTAAAGTCTTAATAATTTCTAATTGACCTAATTACTAAATAAATTCTAAACACTAAACTCTAAATTCTAAATAATTTCAAAAATCAAATGTTCAAAAAAGATAAATTTATTTAAAAATTGTTTTGAATTTTGTATTTTGATCATTTGGATTTGTTTAGGATTTAGAAATTAGAATTTAGAATTTCTTAAACTATTAAGTAGAAAGCGAACGGAGTTTGATTTCTCCGGACTCGCTATCGCCTTCCCCCCAAGTTTCTTCAATCCTTTCTGTCAGTTCCTCAATCATCACTTTAAATTCAACGGGATTGCCTACATGCTCAATGACAATTTCCCTCTGGTCGAAACCGGCAGTAATAATCACCAGATGGCCGGTATTAAATAAAAAACGCTGCCAAAAAGACTGCTCAACTGTCACATGGGTAATCGCAGTTAAAGGTGCCGTAACAATCTTTCTGGCAAAAATTCCACGGATAATTAAAAAACGACGATTAGTTAAGGCATAAGTGTATGACTGGCGCATACGAATAAGGTGGGAATATTTAGAAGTGTTGTAAATAAGTAGAATTAATGATGGAACACTTAAAAACTTCACCCAGGAATATGCAGGAATCTGGATAAAACCAACAAAAACTGCCACCGAGCCATAAAAAATAAGAAGAGGCAAAAATAATAGCAAAAAAAGCATCAACAGAAAATATCGCTGCCCGATTGTAGTAACCAGAACAATCCTTTCTCCCTGGCTTAAAAATTTAGAGAGTCTTTTCTTCTGGCTTTTTGAGGGTAACTTGTGGGCCATATTCTATACTCCAGTTTAGCACAGATACAGCAGATACAATTGACAACTGACAATTGACAACTGACAATTAATAGGGGGCCTAGGATAAGTCTAATTTGTCATGGAACAACCATTACTTTCCAGAATTTTAGCCAAAATTGGTATAGCAATTTTGGCAGTAGCACTAGCCGATCTTCTGTTTGTTAATTATTGGCTAATTAAGACTGAAAATCTCAAAGGTGAGCCAGTTAGCGAGAATGGCATACAGCTATCACGAGTCATTGATCCAAAATCCGAGTCTTCACCCTTGTCCTTACCTTCGTCGTCACCGTCCCCAACTAAATCCTCATCTGCACAACCGTCACCGATTGTCAAAACAGAAACTGTTATCGAAAAGCAAACCCAGACAATTATTCAAACTGCCCAAAAGGAACTTTTTATTCCAATAGGATCAGGTTTTACCAAAAGTAATAGCTATGAAGATTTGGCCGGGCTTGAAGTAACAATCGATACCAGCAAATATTCGGCTATTGATTCGATAGTTTTTGAAGCTTCTCTCTGGGTCGAGGATGGCAACGGTAAGATGTATGCCCAACTTTATAACTGGACTGATAAGCATCCTGTCTGGCTTAGTGAGATTACAACAGTCTCTGCAAAAGGGATTTTGACAACTTCACAGAAGATTAATCTTGAAAAGGGTTCAAGAGTTTACAAAATTCAGGCCAAAACCGACTTGACAAATTTTGCCGCCCATGTAGAAAATGCTAGAATAAAAATTACCTTACGGTAATTTAAATTTCTAATTTCTAAATCCTAAATCCTAAACAAATCCAAATGAGGGAAAGTACTAAATTCAAAACAATTTTTTTTGATTATTTGAACATTTGAATTTTGATATTGTTTAGAGTTTAGAATTTATCCTGCTTTAGTCCTTAGTCGTTAAGCGTTAGACTAGAAGAAAAATGGCAAATAAAAAACTACATAAAGAACTTCTCAAACAGATGATTACGCTTTCAACTTCAGGTTTTGGCTTGGTAGCGGCTTTAGCCTGGAATGAAGCAATTCAGGCATTTGTTAAGGAATATATTGACCAGTATATTTCGGTAGGATCAGGCATTATCTCCAGGTTCATCTACGCAATCATCATCACGGCCTTTGCCGTCTTTATCACCTACCAGCTGACTAAGATTGTGAAAGAAGATTAGGAGTTCTAAATATGGGAGCACGGCAGGCTAGAACGATTAATTGATCAACCATGCAATTTGGCACTCTTAGCCACAAAGGAACAAGTTTTCCAGTTCGCACTAAGGACTGTAAACAACTATCACCATTATCCTTGAATGATAAAGTTTGTCGGCACTCATAACTCGCAGCATTACTTAGACCGTGGTGAACTATTGTTTTTAAACGCCAGCGGTCAACTTCCATTTTGCTCCATTGACCATTTGGGACCCTTCTCCCGTGAGGCCTATCCTCAGGATAAAAACTCCCTACTCTAGTGCTACTTCGAAAAAATCTCTCAACTGCCATTTTAATTATTAATTTAGGCAGATTTATATATCTGTAAAGATCTAGGCAGGTTGTGGAGATGTTGTCAAGAGGTTAGTATTCGCCCATTCCGCCGGGGGGCATGGCTGGAGCTTTCTCTTTTTCAGGAAGATCCGTTACTAACGCCTCGGTGGTCAAAATCATCATCGCAACCGAGGCTGCATTCTGAAGAGCTGTGCGGGTAACTTTAACAGGATCAATGACACCGGCAACAACTAAATCTTCAAATTTACCGGTTAATGCGTTAAGACCGATATTAACCGGGGCTTTTTCTACTTCCCTGACTGCCCATCCGGAATCTACGCCGGCATTTTGGGCGATCATGGCCAGGGGTTTTTCAAGAGCCTCCCGGACAATTTCGACACCAATTCGCTCATCGGATTTATCTGCAACTGCCAGTTTATCAAGTACTTTCATCGCCCGAACCAGAGCGACTCCTCCACCTACAACATAGCCTTCTTCAACTGCCGCTTTTGTAGCATGAACGGCATCATCTACTCTCTCTTTCTTTTCCTTAAGCTCAACTTCCGTAGCCGCACCGACATTAATTACAGCAACTCCGCCTGAAAGTTTGGCCAGTCTTTCTTCCAACTTTTCTTTATCAAAATCAGACTCGGTGGTAGTAAGCTCGTTTCTAATCTGCTTGATTCTGCCCTCAAGTGCGCTCTTTGTTCCTTTGCCGCCGACAATAATCGTATTGTCTTTGTCGGAAATCACTCTTTCGGCTTTTCCCAGATCCTCAACAGTTACGGATTCCAGCTTCCTGCCCATATCTTCGGAAATAACAACCCCCCCGGTTAAAGTAGCGATGTCCTCAAGCATTTCCTTGCGTCTGTCGCCAAAACCCGGGGCTTTAATTGCCAGAACATTGAAGGTACCGCGAAGCTTGTTGACAACCAAAGTTGCCAAGGCTTCTCCTTCAACCTCGTCGGCAATAATAACTAAACTTTTAGAGATTTTTACAAAATTTTCCAAAAATTGCAGAAGATCGTTAAGAGAGGAAACTTTCTGGTCGGTAATGAGGATATGGGCGTCTTCGATGACTGATTGCATTTTGTCAGGATCAGTTACAAAATAAGCAGAGACAAAGCCCCTGTCAAACTCCATTCCCTCTTTATATTCAACAGAAAGTTCCAATCCCTTGCCTTCCTCGACGGTAATGACGCCATCCGGTCCGACCTTTTGCAGAGCTTCGGCAATCATTTTGCCAATTGCGCCATCGGCGGCCGAAATTGTGGCGATTTTTTCAATTTCGGATTGATCTTCGACTTTTTTGGCCATTTTCTTAAGTTCGGCAACAACGGCCTCTGTTGCTTTCTCAACTCCCCTTTTGATTACCATCGGATTGGCACCGGCAGTGATATTTTTAAGGCCTTCTTCAACCATTGCCCGGGCAAGAACAGTCGCGGTAGTAGTGCCGTCACCGGCGACATCGCTAGTCTTGGAAGCGGCCTCTTTGACTAAAGAAGCACCCATATTTTCAAAGGGATCTTCAAGTTCAATTTCTTTGGCAACGGATACGCCGTCATGGACAACATTGGGAGCACCCCATTTCTTATCAAGAGCTACATTTCGGCCTTTAGGACCAAGTGTTGTAGCAACAGCTGATGCCAGCTTGTCAACACCAGCTTTTAGTTTTGTTCTTGCTTCTTCTGCGTAAAGTAATTGTTTAGCCATAAAATTATTTTTTACCTAATAGTTTCTGGAATTTATCTAATTGTTTTCTTTTTTTAACATCCGGATATTTACTGACAAATCTTTCGGATAACTCCATAAGTTCTCCTTCGGACTTATTACTACCTATTACAATCGCCATTAAGTCTTCGAATTTAATCAGTAAAAGTTCTTTCCCTCCAGATTTAATCTCATTGCCACCCCATTTTTTATAAACTACTTTATCGCCGACTTTAACCGGACATTTGATAGTTTTGCCTTCCTCGACAAGATCTGCTCCACAAGCCAGAACTTTGCCCTCTTGAGGTTTTTCTTCGGCAGATTCAGGCAGAATAATCCCAGAGGCAGTTTTAGTCTCTTTAGGAGCAGGTTCGATTAATACGTATCCGGCTAAAGGTTTTAACATTTTATGACTAAAGTCTAACGACTAATGACTAAAGCTCTATATCTGCGTCTTTAGTCTTTCGACAATAAATTTGGGCAGATTTTTGAATAAAGTCACGAGCACTTCCATGTCGTGACTGCTAATATTTTAGCAACGATTTTTAATTTGTCAAGCCCCGAACTTTGGAGTTCGGGTCGCAGACCCATCATAATCGCCCTTTGAGCCGTGAGAAGTAAGATTAGTTGGGTCAAGCGGGTAAAAAGAATTCGTAGTCTGTTGAAAACCTTGTTATTCTTCGAACAACGTGAGAAGTCTGACAGTTCTCGCTACGGAGAGTATCAGACGGTACTCTCCTACACTCGAACAATATGCAAAGCATGTTGTTCTCGTCCTGAGTTTTAACGAAGGGCTCGAACAATAAGGGTTTTCAACGATCTCAGGAAAGAATTTGTAAAAAAGCTCAAAACAATATAAAATTCTAACCTTTAAATGGAAAGAGAAACTTCTAACTTCACGATAATCACAAGGAATCCAGTTCTTGCAAAGTGGTTATTAAAAAAATCTGGAGAACAAAAGTTAACCGATATCAGGTCTAGACCTTTCGGCGATGTAACTATTACTCCCTTACCGAATGGCCAACTTGAAATCAGTGCTCCAACACAAAAGGCATATAGTGAATTATTAAAACAAATTAGGGAAGAGGGGGCTATTTCTTCGGAGATTTAAAATTACTAACTGCTTCCATGAATGCAAGATAAAGAGGGTGAGGATGAAGCGGGCGGGATTTGAGTTCGGGATGGAACTGCACACCGACAAAAAACGGATGGTCTTTAAACTCCAAAGCCTCAACCAAATTGCCTTCCTTGGAAGTTGCTGCGATAACCATGCCTTTATCTTCAAAAAGTTTGGCGAATTTACCGTTAAATTCAAAACGATGGCGATGTCGTTCAGAACCGGAAAGTGAATTGTAGGCTTTGGCAAATTTGGTTCCGGTTTTGGCTTTAAAATCCCAAGCGCCGAGACGCATGGTACCACCAAGATTTTTAGATTTGATTTTGGCTTTTTGGTCGGCCATCACATCAATAACCGGATGCTTGGTCTTAGGATTAATCTCAGTAGTATGGGCATCGGTAAAACCCAAAATGTCTCTGGCAAATTCAACAGCTGCCAGTTGCATACCAAAGCAAAGGCCAAAATAAGGAATTTTTTCTTCCCTGGCGAACTTAATTGCCGAAATAATCCCTTCAACCGCCCTTCCTCCAAAACCCCCGGGTACAATCATCCCATCAAAACCCTTTAGAATTTTAGTACCTTCTTTCTCAATTTGCGTTGAATCAATCCAGCGCATTTTGGGTTTAATGTCATATTGGGCAGCAGCATGCTTGATTGACTCGATAACTGAAAGATAAGCATCTGAAAGTGTAAAATCGCCGGTTGAAAAATATTTACCGACCATGGCAATTTTGGCTGTTTTTTTGGCAGTCAAGGCCCCGGTTACCATAACTTTCCAGTCAGATAGATTACTTTTTTTAGGTTTAGTGGCTAACTTCTTGAGAATTTTGTTGGAAAGATCCTGATTTTCAAAATTTAGGGGAATTTGATAAATGCTTTCGACATCCGGTGCAGAAATAATATCGTCAGGATCCAACCCGCAGGCAATGGCGATCTTCCCCTTTCTCTTTTCATCAACCGAAACACTTGATCTGGCCAGAACAAAATCCGGCAAGATTCCTGAGGAAGCAAGTTGTTGAATCGACATTTGAGCAGGTTTTGATTTCATTTCTCCGAGCGAAGAAGGAATCGGCAGATAAGTCACGTGGACATGAAGAATATCTTTTGGTTTTTGCAATTTTAGCAAACGATTAGCTTCCAAAAATAACAGATTTTGATATTCTCCAACCGTTCCCCCCACCTCCAATATGACTATATCTGCCCGATTGGTCTTGGCGCACAGGTAAATACGGTTTATAATTTCCCGGGGCGGATCCTGGAAAAACTCAACAGTTTTTCCTTCATAACCTAATGCTCGCTCTCTATCGATTACTGTTTTGAATACCTGACCGGAAGTCATGTAATTTGTCCAGTTAAGGCTTTGGTCTAGAAACCTCTCGTAATTACCCAGATCCTGATCACATTCCATGCCGTCATCGAGTACAAAAACCTCACCATGCTCGATAGGATTTAAAGTGCCGGCATCGACATTAAGATATGGATCGGCCTTGATAGCGGTTACGGCAAAACCGCGGGATTTAAGAATAAGAGCAATTGAAGAGGTGGCAACACCTTTACCGATTCCGGAAATAACTCCGCCTGAAACAAAGATAACTTTGGTATTCATAAAAAAATCCCCCTTCGCTAAAGCTATGGAGGACTCATCCCTCCTTTGCTTATGCTACAGAGGGCTTGCCCTCCGAAGTCTTGACAAGAGGGCCCGCTAATATTCTCTCAAAGCTGGGTTGGGATTGTCAAGAAGAGGCTATTCTCAATTTCCTTAATCGTCTCTTATACTTCGCAATCACCCATTTTTGAGTATCGGCAGGATGGAAGAAGAGCTGATGATCGCCTATCTTTTCTGTCGTGATTTTTGGGCGCATGTACAAGAGCTGAAAACTTTTTAAAAAGTTTTCAGCAAGTGGAAAGTGGAAAGTGGAAAGTGGAAAGAAATTACTTTTTGACTTTGACTTTCGACTTTGACTTTGCACTTCTTCTGGCCTCCAATTCGGCAGATATTTCTTTATCCACTTATTGGCACTTAAAAATCTTCGATAAGTTCCATCCCGATCCCAAAGTGGCTTCATCTGGCAAATCTCGTGAGCAAGGTAAAGATTTGGCGGTCCAATTTTGAGTTGTGACTCATCAATAAATACATTCAAACAAGCTCGATCAGATATTTGCCTTCCTGACGGACTTCTCTTATAAGGCAGAAGTAAGATGTTAGCCAAAAAACGGGTTGTCCAAAGGGTATTTTTCGAGGTAATCAGAACAAGATCAATATCGTCATTTTTATGGCTATTTTCCATCGCCAACGCGCCTGAGATTGCGACAAGCTTCAGAGAAGGAACAACTTTTAGGATTCTGGCAAAAAATTGGGCTCTTTTAATTTTTAGAAGCGAATACTTCTCTCTGAGTTTGCGAAGTTTTACAATTTTTGATCTACCTCTGAGAAAAATGTAACCGTTTTTTGAAACAAGCTTCCTTGTTAAGAAAAGCTTGTTCAACTCTCTTTTTACAGTAAATGCTCTTACTTCAAGATTAATTAAATAATTGTGAATTTCCTGTTGAGTCAGTGGATAATCAAAGATATCGTGATAGGTAAGGGTTGCCAGGATGGACTGAGAAAGAGTCATGAGGGAAGAGTATCATGAGTATTCGAGATACTACAAGTGGACGTAGTTGAACATTCAAAACAAATTTTTGATATTTGAATTTTGAAATTGTTTAGAGTTTAGAATTTAGAGTTTAGGATTTTTGTCTATTGGATCCCAAAGCGACCGAGAATAGACGCAACATTTTTAGCAGTTGTCGAAAGAGCTGTTTTTGCACTGGTACCGTCAGCAACACTATTTATGGCATCCTCATAAGCCTTGATTATTTGATCGTTTAATCCATTGTCGAATGTTCTTGAAGCCATTGGGAAAGATCGCATATAGGCAGCCCCCTTAACATAAGCTCCAGCAATCGGATCCGATTCAAGTGTTGAAGCTAAAGAAACTTTGGGATAAGGCTCCCCTAAAATTCTTCCGGGAGTCCTTGAAGCTTCGCTATAAAGCTTGACTAGATTTTCATCTACTTGTAAAAATTTAATAAATTCCCAGGCTTCTCTCTTATTCGTACTTTTTGCAGAAACTCCTTCTGCCCAATAACTTGCCCACCCCACATTACCCCCTTCAAGTTGGGGAACTGGTGCCACCTTAAACTTTAAAAGAGGATTGAATAATTTAATTTCAGTTGCCCGCCAACTTGGACCAAAATACATAGCCAAATTACCCCCTGCAAAAGCAAAAGTTGAAGAGGGCATTGTTTCATCCCAGACTTGATTTGATCCTTTCGCGAAATTTGCATAATATTCAAGTGCGTCCGCCGAAGCTTGATCCGTTGGAGATTTTAAATCCCCACCATTTTGTAAAATCATGAGACCTAATATGTCGGAAAAATGGTCAACATTTGAAGCTGTCCCTAAAGCTATACCAGCAGTTCTGATTCCTCCCGAGGGGTCGCGGACTGTAAGTTTAATAGCTGTTTGAGCAAGTTCTGACCAGGTTGACGGTGGCGAGTTAATCCCCGCTGCCTTAAATATATCCTCATTCCAATAAAGAGCAAGGCCGTCTATTTCCAAAGGAACTCCAACGAATTTCTTGTCATTATTTCTTAAATCAAAGAAAACTGTTGGATAAAAATTCTTCTTAAAATCACTAGTCGAGACTATATCAGAGGGCACAGGGTCTAGAATATCTTTTAACATCGGGACCCAAGTATTGTGGAAGCGAAATAAATCTGGTCCCTCCCCGGATCCTATTTGACTTTGTAGAGATTCGCGATATTGCTGTGGACTTCTCTTTTCATAAACGATATTGACATTTGGCTTTATTTTTTTGTATTCATTGATAACTTGATTAATGGCATTTGCGTCTTCCCACAAACCCCAATATCTTATAGTTATTACCTCCTCTTCCTTACCTCCCGGTAAAAGAGAACAACCGCTTAAAACTAATGAGAATAACAACGGTAACAAGAGAACTTTTACCAAATTGGGCATTTCAGGTTTCTTGAAAAAAAAGGTATATTGTTTAACTCTATGATATCATAATAAAGCCCGTATTAATCATATCTCAAGTCCTTGTGCGCTTAGCTTATCTCAATCTCAAAAAAATTCCCCTACTTCTGTATGCAATTGCTTTTCTATTAACTCTTTTTATAAGTTACAATCTTGCCTATTTTAATAAAACTTTGCCTAATACTTATATCGGTAGCCAATCAGTCTCAGGCAAAACCAAAGAACAACTTGAAGACCTTTTAACAGCAAGGATTGAATCCCTCGAAAAGGGAAGTGTAATTTTTGAGTTTGAGGACAATAAATTAGAAACAGACTTAAAATCATTGGGAGTTAATTTTGTAAAGGGCGCTTCTTTACAACAGGCGTGGAGTCAGAGAAAGTCTGTTAATTTTTTAGAAAAAACCCAGATTACACCCATTTATCATATAGATTTCCCCGAGCTAAATAATTTCTTAGATACAAAACTAAGTTTATACGAAACTAAGGCTAAAAACGCTTCAATTAATTTTGAGGGAGGCAAAATACAAATATCCCAAGAATCTCAAGGGAAAGTAATTGACCGATCAGCTCTGTTGTTTAAGTTGCGCGAGAAAATAGAAAATCTTACCATGTCACCGATTATTCTAAAACTCATTGATGATCAGCCTCAAATAAATGCTTCTCAAGCCCAATCCGCCTTAAATAAAGTTGAAACATTAAATAATCAACAAATTGTACTCACTTATGAGCTCGATTCCTGGAAATTATCAGGTCAAAATTTACTCTCAATATTAAAATTCTATCCATACGGTCAAAAACAGGGATACACTGAAAAATTTACCTTCTACGATGAACCAACAATTGTTAATTCAGTAAAGTTAGTTGATTCACCGCAACCAAAGCTAAATGTTAACCTAGATAATGATAAACTTGATGGTTTTATCAGCACTATCGCAAATTCGATCGATCAGCCAACAACAAACGCTACATTAAAATTTGCAAGTGGTAAGGTTATCGAATTTACTCCGGCAAGAAATGGGCTGAAGTTAGATAGACGAGAGACTAAAAATCTTATTTCTCAAAAAGTTTCAATTGATAATTTTAGTGAAGGAAAAGATATTAATATTACTCTCCCAGTCACTATTCAAGTCGCTAAGATTGCTAATGAAGATATAAATAATTTAGGAATAAAGGAACTGATAGGCCGAGGAGTCTCATATTTTGCCGGCTCAATTGCTAATAGAGTCTATAATTTATCTCTTGGTTCTCAAAGAATAAGCGGAACATTGGTTAAACCCGGAGAGACTTTCTCTTTCAATCAGTCAGTTGGGGAAGTTACTGCCTCTACGGGTTATAAACAGGCTTATGTAATTTCAAAAGGAAGAACGGTTTTAGATGACGGCGGCGGTATGTGTCAGGTTTCGACCACAGTTTTTCGTGCTGCTTTAAATGCCGGCTTACCAATCGTTTCAAGAACTGCCCATGCTTACCGGGTTGGTTATTATGAACAAAAAGGATTTAAAGCTGGCTTGGACGCAACTGTCTGGGCCCCGTCTGTTGATCTAAAATTTAAAAATGACACCGACAAACACATACTCGTCCAAGCGGTCGTGGACAGAACAACCTCAAAACTTGAAATTGATATTTACGGAACAAACGACGCAAGAAGAGTTGAAATCAGCGATCCTGTAATCTCAAATCAAAAACCACCTCCTGAAGATAAGTATGAAGAAGATCCGACATTAGCAAAAGGTACGGTTAAACAAGTCGATTTCGCCGCATCTGGTGCAACCTCAGTTTTTACCAGGAAGGTATTCAAAGCAAACGAACTAATTATTGATGATACATTTAAATCTGTATACCGACCTTGGCAGGCAGTATACTTAGTAGGAACAGGAGGATAGTTTGAAAAAAGATCTAGCAATTATCTTTGGTTTATTTCTTTTGATTGTAGTGCTTTTGATATTTGGAAAAGGATTTTCAACAGCAAGTTATCTTGGACTCCAAAATCAAACCCAACAAAGAAAGGATTCAGTATCAGTATCAGCTAAGGCTCTCATCATTCAAGCTAAAGTTGTCACCAGTCCGGGTGACCGGAAAAAAGGGCTTTCAGGTCTAGATTCACTACCTCTAAATCAGGGAATGCTTTTTGTATTTGAAAACAAAGGCACCTATGGATTTTGGATGAAGGATATGGAGTTTGCTATTGATATTATTTGGATCGATGAAAATAAAAATATTGTAGATATTGTCGAAAACGCAGCTCCACAACCTGGTAAAAAAGAGAAAGAGCTGACAGTTTATAAACCGAGAAACGACGCTCTTTACGTACTCGAGGTCAATGCAGGACTATCCAATCTAAATAATCTGCAAATCGGTGATAAAGTCGCCTTTGAGTTGTAACCAAACCCTAATCTAATTATCCATTATGATTATCCTAGGCATCGAATCTACTTGTGATGAGACAGGAGCTACCGTCGTTGAAAATGGACGAAAGGTCCTATCAAATATTGTCTCCTCATCAGTAAAACTACATAATAAATATAAAGGTATAGTCCCGGAAATAGCCGCAAGAGAACAAGTTCGCGTTATCATCCCAGTTGTTAACGAAGCTTTGGCAAAAGCATTCGGATCAATTCGGAGTAATAATTCGTACAAATTCGGATGTCACATTGACGCTATCGCTGTTTCTTATGGCCCGGGACTTATCGGATCGCTTCTGGTCGGAGTTGAAACGGCTAAGACTTTAGCTCTCATTTGGAAAAAACCTTTGATTCCTGTTAATCATTTGATCGGACACGTGTATGCCAATTGGTTAACTGTTAATAGTTCACAGTTGACAGAAAAAAACCGTGAACCGTTAACCATGAACCATGAACCAATGTTCCCTGCCGTTGCCCTCATTGTCTCCGGCGGGCACACAGATTTACTACTGATGACTGATCATATGAAGTTCAAATGGCTAGGAGGTACACTTGACGATGCAGCCGGTGAAGCATTCGACAAAGTTGCAAGAATTTTAGGTCTTGGATATCCAGGAGGACCGAAGGTCGAGCGAATCGCTCGACAATGGACAATGGACAATGGACAATGGACAATCAAATTACCTCGCCCAATGATAGATTCAAATAATTTTGATTTTTCATTTTCGGGACTAAAGACTGCCGTCGCAAATTTGGTTCACAGCTCACAATTCACAGTTCACAGCCGAGAAGAAATTGCCTATGAATTTCAAAAGGCAATTGCCGACGTTCTAGTTACAAAAACAATTAACGCAGCCAAAAGATTTAATGTCAGAGAAATTCTTTTAGGTGGGGGAGTTGCGGCAAATTCCGTCCTTCGCCAACAGCTCACAGACCACTGCAGAGGACTAAACATTCCCGTTAAATTTCCACCTGTAGATCTTTGCATCGATAACGGCGCAATGATTGCTGCAGCAGCTTTTTTTAATAGGAAAATTCAGAGTCCCCAAAAACTACAAGCAGATACCAGCTTATATTTTGCTCCAACTAAAATATAGATTTCCAATCTAAGATCTTTTGCTTTAATATATGAGTAATAACATTTCTTTACACGTGACGGTAAAATGAGAGTCCGGCACATGAAAAGAAATTATCAACTTACATGAAATTTAACACAAATCCGCCAGCCGGCGGAGAAAAAGAAATCTATGACTTTTGGCAAAAAGAAAATTTGTTTCGGGCAACTCCAACATCATTTAAAAAAGCCTACTCGCTTTTGATTCCTCCACCAAATTTAACTGGAGAATTACATCTCGGTCATGCAATGCAACATTCAATTCTAGATGCAATTTCCAGATTTAAAAGAATGCAAGGGTATGATGTTTTATTACTGCCCGGAGTCGATCATGCGGGAATCTTATTTGAAGCAACCTTCGATAGAGAACTTGCCAAGAAAAATTTAAGTAAAGAAAAACTTGGCCGCGATGAGTGGTTAAAGAGAGCTTGGAAATTTAAGGAAGAAGTATACAACTCTGTATCCGCCAGCTGGAAGATCATGGGCCTTTCCGCCGACTGGTCAAGGGAAGTTTTTACTTTAGACCTCGGACCACAAAAGGCAGTCTTTAACGAGTTCAAAACATATTATGAAAGGGGACTAATTTATAAAGGGCCTTACATTGTTCAGTGGTGCCCTAAATGCAATACAGCAATTGAGGATGTCGAATTGGAGTACAAAGAAAGGAAAGAAGAACTTTATTTTGTCTGTTATAAAATTCAGGGGACAAAAGATGAATACATTGAAGTAGCAACAACCAGGCCGGAAACAATTTTCGCAGACAGTGGAATTGCCATCTATCCTAATCACCCGAAATTTAAAAAATACATCGGCAAAAAGGCACAAATTCCTCTCTCCCCAATTATTTCTGACTTTGTTCCAATTTTTGAAGACTCGCGAGTTGAGAAAAAGTTTGGTACTGGGGCTCTAAAAGTTACCCCAGGGCACGATATTTTGGACTACCAAATCGGTAAAGATCACGACCTGAAGATTCGTCAGGTCGTTGATAAAAAAGGTCGCATGACTGAACTTGCAGGTGAAAAGCTAAAAAGTCTTAAAGTAAACAGAGCGAGAGAAAAAGTTATTGAAATTTTAAAAAATAATAACGCCTTAGCCAGCGTAAAACCTTATAAACATTCTGTTGCTATCTGCGAAAGATGCAAAAGCGTTGTTGAACCATTAATTTCTGAAGAATGGTTTGTAAAAGTAGATGCCCTGGCAAAAGGAGCAATTAAAGCGATAAACGCCGGTAAGATAAAATTCTTACCAAAAAACTATGCCAAAATTCTAGTCGATTGGCTATCTGATATTCATTACTGGTGTATTTCCAGATCCCTCTGGTGGGGACATAGAATTCCAGTTTGGTATCCTTCGGCTCGCTCCGCTCGCTCAGGACAAGTTGCTGATATACAAGTTTCCCTAGAATCACCCGGACCGGGTTGGATACAGGATGAACAGGTTTTGGATACATGGTTTTCCTCTGGAATTTGGCCACTTTCAACTCTAGGTTGGCCTGACGCCAAAACAAAGAATTTAATGCTAAAAAAATATTTCCCTTGGGATTTTGAAATTACTGCCCCCGAAATTAAATACTTATGGATTGCCAGAATGATTATGATAAGTGTTTATTTTATAGGCGATATTCCTTTTAAAGAAATGTTCTTTCATGGAATGCTTAGAGATCTTCAAGGACGCAAATTCTCAAAGTCCTTAGGCAATGGGATTGAACCTACATATTTGATCGACAAATGGAGTGTTGATGCTACGAGAATGGCACTTTATACCTATAGTATTCCAGGGCGTGATGGACGAGTTTCTCGCGAAATTCTTGACGAGCGGGGAAAAAATTTCAGGAATTTTGCGACTAAACTTCAAAACATCTCAAAATTTGTTCTTGACCTTGCACCTGAACCAGTACATTTCGCGGGAGTTAGTACTACTCATCTCTCTCCGAAACATAAAGATGATAAATGGATTTTTGATGAACTTAATCAAACTATAAAAAATGTGACACACCATTTGAAAAAAATTGAACTTCACTTGGCAACCGAGGAAATTTATGAATTCGTCTGGCACAAATTTGCAGACATTTACATCGAATCAACAAAATTGCGCCGGGCAGATGCGCAGAAAACACTAGAAAAAGTTCTAAAGGATGTATTGATTATACTTCACCCCTTTATGCCATTTGTAACAGAAGAAATCTATCAGAAATTTGCTGAGAAGAAAAAGTCAATTATGTTGGAGGATTGGCCTTTAATTAAGTCAAAAGGCAAAAGTCAAAAATCAAAAGGATTTTAACTTTTAACTTTGCTATTATGAAATTCCCTCATAATCTCCGCAATATTTACCGCATCGTTGTTGTTATCACAATTATCATCTGTTTTACAATGTTGACAGTACGGGTAGGCAATATGCATTTGCAAGAGAAGATTCAAGGAACAAAAACTAAATCAAACTCCAATAGATCCAGCACCAATCAATATTTAATAAGCGCAATTGAGCATAAAAATAATTATCAGAATAGGGCAGATAAAAAAGAATTTGATGCGGCCAGAGATTCAATTCTGGCCTCTTTGGAGGCCGATTCTAAAAATCCTTTTGCAATTAGACTATTGCAGGAACTCAATACTCAAGACATTAATCAAACCGAAGAAGAAATCCAAAAAATCATCAAAATTCTTGAAGTCAGACCTGATTATGCCGCTGCCTGGATTTCTCTAGGAATACTCTATGAACAAATCGATGAGGTTGATTTAGCAAAATATGCAAAAGAGAAGGCGAAAGCTCTAAATTCAAATTTATGATTTTTCTTCCGGCTTCTGTTCAGTATCCCCAGTTTTAGTTTCAGTGGTCCCGGTGATTGCAGCTTCTTCAGCTCCTTCTGCGGTTTCAGTTTCCTTTCCTTCCTCTGCAGCTTCGCCTTCGACAGCGGGTGCAGCTTCAACCACAGCTTCTGCCTGTTCCGCTTCGATTTCCGCCTCTACCTCTTCCATCTCCTTTGTGACCAGTTCACCTATTTGAACAACAACCAAATCTTCATCAGTTAGAATCTCCACTTTTGTTTTATCGACAGCCAGATCCCTAACTTTAATTTCGTCTCCAACATTTTCAAGTTTAGAAACATCGATCTCAACTTTTTCCGGAAGATCTGCAGGTAACGCCTCGACTTCGATCTGGGAAACAGGCGTCAACAGAAGCCCTATCTTTTTCTCCACTGCAGGAGACTCACCAACAATTTCCAAAGGAACATCAACCTTAACTTTTTCAGCTAAGTTCACCTGATAAAAATCAATATGGAGTGGTTTATCTGTAACCGGATGAACCTGCAGGTTTCGAATTAAAACTGGTCTCTTCTCGCCATCGACCGAAAGATCGACAATACCGGTTTCGCCAACTTTTTCAAAAACCTTGAAAAATTCGCTGCCCTTTACCTGGACATGAATTGTTTTGACCTTGTGACCAAAAACATGTCCCGGTATTAAACCCTCTTCTCTTATCTTCTTTACCTTACGGCCAAGAACTGTTCTTTTTTGCGCAGAAAGCGGAATCTGTTCCATACTTCGATTTTACTTATAGTGTGGCTAATCTTAACAGATTATCAGAATTCAATCAATAACAGGCGGGAACACTAAAGATGCAATTGAGGAAGCAAAAAGGGTGGGGAATTCCACTTCGGCCCGGAAGACTCAAGCGAAAGATATACAAAATATAGAAGTATCGAACCTTCCATTGAGCAAAGACCAAGTACCGACGATAACGTTTATTACTCTTTGGTAAAAACTTAAAATCAATTACCAAGCCAATTTCCGTTTGACTTTTACCCCTAAAACCTAAACAATGAGAATATGGATGTTTCTGCTCAACATAAAACCGAAATTGAGCGAAAAATTCTCAAAGAAATAATCAACGCCCTAGAAAACAACAAGGTCACCGAAGCTGAGCTGCCTAATATCGCTGATTTTGTAATTACTCACATTGACCCAGTGCAAAACCATGATCAAATGATCAAATTTTT
>Ga0208957_1000596_pt1 | contig 26705 bp, 36 predicted proteins | sample RifOxyA1_FD_184029 | JGI IMG/M metagenome (GOLD analysis project Ga0208957, IMG submission 184029) | Groundwater microbial communities from Rifle, Colorado - Rifle Oxygen_injection A1 (SPAdes) | ecosystem: Environmental > Aquatic > Deep subsurface > Groundwater | place: Rifle, Colorado, United... | reverse complement strand
ACCCGAGCAATCCCCCGGACACAGTGACGGCATACCCGATCAGCGCATGGATGATCCGCCCCTGTGTGAGCAAGGGCCCCGGCTTGGGCCGCCACCATCCCCGATCCAGGATCGTCCAACGCATGCTGTTACTGAGGCGTGCCGGATTGCGCCTTGAGGACGGCCTTGCGCGCAAAGATCAACGTCACCCACAGCGAAAGAACGCCGAGAGTCTGCGAGAGCAGCTCGGACGTGATCGGCGCGTGCTCGGTGAACACGGGAAGCCACAGACCGGCTACGGCAAGCGTGGCCGCGATCGCTCCAGAGATGCCGGTGCCGGTCACGGCCGCAGCCGCGAACGATGGGTTCGTTTTCATTTTCTTGATCTCCTTTTCTGTGCGCTCCCACCATCGGAGCGCGAGCCATAGAATGCGGATTTTCCTTATGCGATCAAACATCGATTTCGAAATGCGGACGATCGCCGACGAAGCGCCCCTCGTCTGCATCCCACTTGCTGATCGCTCTGAGCCTGCATAGTTCCACGGCCGCCATGCGGAGCGTGCCCCATGGATGCGATTCATCCCATGGGCTGAGCCCGCTCGTTTCGAATGCCAGATCGATCGCGTGTGCGCAGGGCCTCCCGGAGTGGGTATGCTCATGCTTCGATTCCCCCGGCGGAGCATCCGTCACAATCTTACCCGGCTCGGTGCGCCCTAGCGCGTAGAGAGCCGCCTGCCGCTCCCGCGATCGCCACGCTTCGACGATGAATACCGGATGCCCGATGCGATCCATGATGCCCATGAGCTTCTGTATGTAATCGATCAGGATCGGATGCGCCTTGCTGAGGTCACGATCTGCTGATGGTATAGACATTGTGCTCCTAGTTCTCGACGACTGAGATTAGCGTAGGCGCTTCATTTCCGAACGTTACAGATACATCCAGTCCGCCATCTTGAACAATGCGGACAACATCAGATTCATAGGTTGCTGTAACCGATGCCATACCAGACGCACCAACGACGAACACGGTTACCATTTCGACTAGAGCAGTCCCGGTTGGAGAATGAACATCGATCCGCCAATCAGCAGAATAACTCGATGCCTGTTCATTCCGGTTATCAATCTGTGTCTGGTTCGGGAGTATTCTTGAACAGCCGGGGATGTAGTTCTTTCCGACTCCCGCAGGTTCTTCAAGCCAGAACTCATAAGAAGATGAATCCGGATCGGCATTGTATGTGTATGTGTGATCTGTATCATGCCAGACCTGTTGCCATGCATCACCGCCGATATTCGGCCCGCCGATCACGCGCACCGTTCCGGAACTTACAGCAGGGCTAAGTATGAACATCCGCGCTTCACTGCTTCCGCGTGTGATAGTAAATGTTCGGACACCGGGGCATCTATAGACACCGCCTAGATCATCCAACCATGACGCGCCATATTCTCTGATCACGTTGCATGTGTCATACGTCATGTCGGGCCGCTCGATCATGTGGAAGTGCTGACGGACCGTATTGCTCTGGTATGCCTCAGTCGTACGCCATGCCAGATCGCGAATGATGAAGAATCCAGGCCGGACGTATACATACTGGCGAGTTAGTGCATCGACGCCGAATCGGTACTGACTGGACAAATCCGCGCATGCGTAGACATAGGTACTTGATCCTCCGGATACCTGCTCATCTTCGAAGTGCACGATCCGTCCACCGTACCCACGGCATACACCACCGGGCGGGGGCGAGCAGTTCCCGGCGAACTCACCGCTAGGCCAGTAGTACGCGGCAGAATCGGCAGATGGATAGTAGCACTCTCCATCTACCGGAATGCTGATGATCCCCCCCCACGGGAGCCCTCCGCAGCCCTGGCATGACCCCTGGTTGACTGTATAAGCTGAATCGGCTGGCACATATCCTGGCCACTCGTTAGCCCGGCCAGAATCAACCGTGAGTGTATTGTTTGCAATGCACGATCCGAAGTACGGTTGATAGTGATCGTCAAACTCGCTCGTGAACTCAGGGTAAGGATCATTCCATTTTTTATTATATGCTCCGCTATCTGTTAGCAATCGATCAGCACCGCGAGTAATGATAAATGCACCGGCCCTATACCCAGTAGCGATTTGAGGTAATACGCTGAAATATGTGACGACATCAGTTGAAGTCGATCCGATATCCCATCCAGACCGGGCAGAGACAAGCTTGCCCGACTCCACGCCCGTCGATCCCCAACTGTAATCGTAGTAGCTGAGCGAATCGACCGATGCAGAACCAGTCACCGAATCATCGTAGTATAGGATAGGCATCCAACCATCGCCGCCTTCCCATACTCGAGGTTCACCTGTTGGAAACTGCGTGTTGTACTTTGTCTTGAACAGGTCAACCAGACTCGCCCATTTTGGCGAGTACATCGGATCAGTCAGATAACTAGAGAAGATCGCCGACTGTGCCATTCGCGGCTGATATTTGTAAGTGTCCTTCGCAACGTTGCGCTGCCACCATCCGTCAGCCTCAAGATGGTGCAAATAATATTCGTTTGAGTTTTGCAGGAAACTGGCCGTGTCGGCATAGGCTTCACCGCAAGCCGTATTCAGCGCCTCGGCCATCCCAAAGGCAGACCAGAAGTGAGAACCGATGTATCCGTCCACCGATCCATAGCGGGACAGTTCCAGATAAGACGGCATCCACTTCTCGTAGAATCTGCATCTCTCAGCATCGAAGACGGATTGCGCTAGAGTCTCACATGCGGCCGAATCTATGTCTCCACCCTGAACGAGAGATCCTGCATGAATATTGCCACCCTCACCAAGCAACGTCAAAGCGTAAAACATGTATTGACTGCTGCCGCTACATCCATTGATGTAATGGTTCAGTCCTGTTTCACATGTAACGATAGGAGAGGTCGGGATAGTGACATCTGGTATCTGAGATGATCCAAGGCCAACGTCGGCAAGCATCACAAGCAGAGAATCTCGCATCGATGTCTCTAAGTCGGTGTAGCACCAATCGAGGGCAACGGCGCTCGCATTCATGCATCCAGGAACTATCGATTCACCTTCTCCGTAGAACTTATACGCCTTCCCACCATCGCGAGCCGCTAGATTGAATCGTAGAACCATGTGAATGTATGCAAGTGTAGCCGCAAGGGTCGGGGATGTAGATCCTATCGGTGCGATATTGTAATAGAATGCCGCATTGACTAGTTCCGCATCGCTTTTGTTGCCGAACGTTACGGAGTTCTGCGTCTGATTCTTGCAGACATTCCACCATGTCGTATATGCCGAGCGTAGTATTCTTGCCTTGCATGAATCAATGCGCGCTGGTGTCAGAATGACACGCGGATGGGTGCCTGTAACCGTCCAATCATATGCATGCACGCTAGCAGGAATGCACGACAGAACGGTTACAAGCAGAACCCCGAGAACTGCGCTTGCAAATACTCGCATGCTGCGGCCCCTATTCCTCCGGTGCTGGCCCGTACCATGAGAAGTTCCCACTGGCCACGAGGTCGAGTGCATGTTGTAGGGTCAGGATCGTTACCACCGATCCGGTCGGATAGTTTTCGTAACTGGTCGACTGATTCGGATCGATCAGTTGGCATTGCACATTGCAGGTCAGGAGATAGTATGCTGCTGGCATTGTTCGTGTTCCTTTCGGCGTGAGTCGTGTCATTTCCTCAAATCCCTTTGTATCGTGTCTAGCTTCGCGTCCATGCGTTCCAGCAATCGATACAGCTTGTCCACCTCATCTTTCCTGTCAGATCGTTCTTGCGCGATCGCCTTTTCAGTTGTGCTTTGTCTGTCCTCGATTGCCTTTAGATCGTTTACACGAACGAATGCGAATAGCGTTGCGACAAGTCCGATCAATGCGAGGACAGGCCCAACGGCAACCCATGTGATCTTGAAGCCTGTCCCGTTTGTCATCTCTGATTCGCTCCTCATGTACTAGGGTTCTTGGATCATGTAGTTTAGAACGTAATCTGTCGTTACCGCCGCCGGAAGAATGACGGCAAGTGTGTCATGAATTGCATATCCTGCGAATGATCGCATTGCCGTTGTCGGATAATCCTGCATAGTCAGATGCACAATCCATGAATAATCTGTTGCTGCATCCATTCCGGAAATCACGAAGTATTCCCAAGTGTTCGTGTTCTCTGTATACGACACCTGCCCGATGAATCGTTGCTTCGGACGTAGCGTGATCGTCGAACCAGATACGGTCGCGACCAGTATGTCTCCCGTGGCCACGGTATCGGCGTCGATGTGCATGGCAAGATTCGATGCGAGCGGGTCGACTGAAATAGTGAGTGTGTTGCTGCTACCATCATTCATAAGCAACAAACCCTTCGAGGATGATGTCCCGAGCGAAGCCGTGAAAAAGTTAGGGGCTGCAAAATCAATCGTATGAAATGCACCGACTCCGCTGTTCTTCATGTAGATCGCATACTGTCCATCAGGCTCGTATATGGCCAACACTCCACCAAGAGCGGCCCCGTGATAGCCGATGTATGACGTGTCTGCCGTCTGGTAGCCCTGAATGAAGTGCATCTTATTCGCGACAAGGATAGAGTCAGCTAGGAAACATCGAATGTCAGGCGTGTCGAGCTGATAGTTGACCTGGAGATATCCAACATCAATCAGGGAATCCGTATCCGAACCGCCCATGCGGATTTTGTTCGCGGCGTAAATCGAATCGGTAACCGTAAGCGAGTTCAGAGAAACGTCTGCCGTAGCATCGATCTCATCTGCACCTACGGCCGCATTCCGAATCGATGCACGAACAACGCTTGAATCCGGGAGTGTGTTTCCGATCGCTACCAGGCCGGATATGTTCGTGATGAGTGAGTCCGCTCCTCCCTCGATTTCGTAAAAGTTGTACGGTGCCCACGCAACGCCATCGAGAGCCCACCAGTTGCTCCCTAGATAGGTTGCATCCGTGCCTTGATTGAGCGTATCAGCGCCCGTATAGAACGCCGGATACGCGCGAATAGTCGCGTTGCTACTCGTCATCCATTTGCGCCGCACAACAACGCTGATTGTATCCCCACTGAGCGTAACAATCGAATCGGATACGGTTCCGCGATCCGCCTGAAAGATCAGTCCTCGAATCGTCATCTGAGGCCAGGTCGTCGTTCCAGCATCGGCGAACAGCGGAGCCAAGAGGACTACCGCGAAAAGTGAAAGTGCGACTTTCAACCTGCTCATATGTCAAACCCTTCTCCGGTTCCGAACGGCCCCGGATGTCCAGTCATGCCGGACACTGGCCCAACGTATCCGTTCAAGTGCTCGTATGCGTACACATCGTAGAACACGCCGCGCCCATCCGGGCCTTCATCAACGCGTGTGATTGAATCGATAACCCAGTAGAAGTTGGTCCATGTATTCGCAGCGCGGAAGAGGATAGAACACGGCAACCCAAGCGTTGTTCGAACCGCGTCATTCATCGTGATGATCTGGCCGGGAACCATATCGTGGCAGCCCATACCACCCGCGAAGTGAAGCTTCGCCATCGGTCGCCAGTTGCGCCACAAGAGCGATATACCCACGGCCACCGCACCCGCACGATTCCAGATCCCCTGTAGATTGATCTTCGCCTCGCGCACACCGCCGAAATGTTGAATCGAGATAGCAGCAAGCGCATCACACGAAATGCCGGACCCGGGGCAGGCTGGCCATTGCACGCCGAAGCCGTCGTCACTGCACCAGTCCTCGAGGGATGCTACGCTGCCGTACTTTCTCGTGGTCGGACTGTATGCATAGTTGATCGTGATCTTGTTTATCACATCTTCGATGTTCGTATACTGGATCTCGATTGCTGGTCGATCGCTGCCGATCAGGATATCCCGATAGGGCAACAGCCCGCCTGATGATACGCTCGCATGCGCCATCTGTGATAGATCGCTTGTTCCGTCCCACGTTTCCGCAAGCAGCGTAGGCGTTCCATCCGTACCATGCCCCATACGGGCGTTGCCAGGACACTCCATGAATACGCGCTGAATCGCTGACGCAACCGACTCCTGCGAGTCGATCTGCAAATCATCGAACGTATACGACTCTCCAGAAACGTGTAGACCAGACCACGCCGATAACTGCGAGTTGAACCAGCCGACATTCCCGAATGTCGTTCCAACTGTGATTCCAGTCTTCGGGTGCGCGTAGTTGCGCATAAGGTAGTTGATGATCGATCCTGGATGTTCGAGCCAGCCTACACCACCGCCGAATGCGTTTGCGGAATCGTAGTATGATGGATTGTACGCCCAGTAGCCCTCAGGATCAGTCGGACGTTTCTCTTGGTATCCACCGCTGATACCTGTTCGCGGCCACATGGTCCCGCCCCAGCGTGGGGCTATTCCTCTCGGGCCAGCATGTCCACCGCTCTTAACTCTTGGTCGATAACCATCCTTCCAATTGTCAGCCCATGACGCACCGACTTTATCCATCGGCTTGTATAGTTCGTAATCCTGCTTGTCCAGAACGAACGTAACCGCGATGAACAAGCCGATTAGGTAGACTATCGCCGCGCCGTTTGTCTGCACGCAGACATCAAACGTGAGACCCGCATAATCCGTTGAGTTCAACCATGTCGGATCGTCTGGATCGTTCGAAGATGTGAAATCCCATGCCTGCCATGAAGTCCCTCGCCATTCCGTGTATCGTGGGGTGTCATAGATAACGCTCTGGTATGTCTCACTCGAGTTTTGCAATCCGCATGGGCTAGAAGTCGCACTAAGAGCAATCATCCCACCTGTAGGAGGAGGAGAGTTGAACTGCCAGGTAGCGCCGGGCTTTTCGAATGGTTCCTTGATCCCCATGTAGAATGTGCCTAGCGCATTCGCGGCAGATCCGGGCGGGCGATATGCAGTCAACGCAAGCAATCGGATTCCACCATTAATCGGCTTGATCGCGCCAAGGTTCCCGATTGAAGGCATCCTATACCGAACTTCGACATTCGATCCTTGGAGCTTTGTATAGGTAGTCAACTTTCGATCGATTGCATATCCAGGATTCGTCACGCCCGATGCGCTCGTGTAGACTATCTGGCCAGGCGTCATGTACGTTGTCAGGGTCGGTCTGCGTCCACCGCCGGGATCGCTAAGCAACCCAAGATCCTCTCGATAGTATCCCTCCGCTGTCGCATCACTTTCTGAGCTACCATGTTTCGTATCGAGGATTTGCCCTAGTGCATCGATCTCAGGCAACATCTTGAACAATCGATCTCCGGGCGAATACTGCCCGTAGCTTGACATATCATAGGGCTTCTCCTGCCACGCCAATCTAGGAGAACCGAGACTATCAACGCCGATCATGCGAACGGGCATCATGCCTACATGCGGTATGCCTGACCGGGCGAGTAGGTAGCTAATCCCGGAATCGTTCGTGGTCGTGTAAATCGATTCCCACCCAAGCGGCGGCGGATTCATTCTCCGGCCGAGGCGAACGGGGATTGGTAGACCCTTGCTTACATCTGGCACTTCCGCAGGAGCGTAGGCTATGTCAGGAGATCCAACGATCTTTACTGGCACCTGCGATTGCCTGAGCATTGCACCGCTCGTAATATGCAATGTGACATCCTGAGCGGTTAGGTTCGTGATCGTCGATACGCTGCCCCAATACAGCGTGTCCCCATCAGTCCACGATGCGGCAAGCAATGTCTCGGATGCGCTATGTCCAGGCGACGTGCAATACTGCTTGATCCGTACCGATGCACCATGCAGAATGTAATGCCCGAGCATGTCCGACAGATTCGCATATGTTTTCAGATCAGCAGGAACCGTTGGACTCGTCGCCGTGTATGTCGCATTGCGAATCGCTACGGATAGGTTAGCGCTCGACTCCCCGGATAGCGTGAACTCCTGCACCTTGAATGCAGCGCACATGCCTAGGGATGATCCACCGGATAGGGGGATTGTGGCATCGATGATCGGCCGGTCAGTGAAATAGATTGTGAATGCTACGGGATAGCTGCCCGTGATCGTGATAAGAAGCCGCGTGTCCGGATCACGCGCCAACCACGGCAGATCAAACGCCATGTCAGATCAGCCCTACATGCGGAATCGTCCGCAGTGATAGCGTGACCGTGGCCCGTCCACCGAAATGAGTAACCGGAGCGCTGATCCCGCGCACCGTGCAATGGTGGAAATCGCCGTTGTCATCCTTGACCCAAATTGCATTCGGGAATCCCTGCGACAACATAGCTACACCTGTAGTCGGATGCGTCTCCCGCAGGAATGCATCATCTAGCCAGCCCTCGGTATTTGCGGTTGTCGATCGTAGTTGAACAAGCGGGATCTCAAGATCCAGATCCATGAACGCGCCACCATGCCGCTGCCCGATGATCTCTCCCGTAGCTGTTGACTGCCGCGCGACCATCGCACCGAGTGCATTCCCGATCGGGTATTTCGGCTCCGTGTTCGTGAGCGTGAGCTTGTGATAGCTCAGATAGCTAAGGAATGATATGCCTCCGATCTTCATGCCATTCGCAGTGTTTATATCGATCTTCCATCGTGCGTAGGATCCGGCCTCTCCCCAATCAAGCACTTCATCGACATATCCGGTCAGGTTCTTTGTTGTCCCGTACTGGGAGAATCCTCCGCTGTAATAGTAGAGGTTGACACCGACTGATGATGTAAGATTGTGATTTGCAAAGCCGATCGCACCGATCGAACATGCAGATGGAAACGTAATATCTATGTACGATGTTGATGCGGAAACAACGGCAATACCATTGTCAAAGCCTCGGCACGAACGCGCACCATTTGTTACGCTCGTAGCCGTTATCGTACTCGCGCTCGGGCCGTAATCATGGAGGTATAGTATCCACTGTCCCATTGCTACGCCTTCGCCGATCCGAACAGGAATCCGAGCGGACCACCGCCAAACACACCGCCCAATCCCTGCATCAACGAGGACATCAGGTTTTCAATCATCTTGTTGCGTAGCATTTTCACGAACTGTGTAACGGCGACCTTCCCGCCCTGGTCAAACCCCGTGATGATCGCACCTGATATCGCATTGGCCATCGATTGCCGGATTGCTTTCTCCTCATTATCGAGCGCCTTCCTTACCGATTCTCCCCACCCCTTACGCTCTTTCTCTGCATCTTTTTCAAACCCCGGCGGCGGACGATCAAAATCAAGGCCGATCCCTGATAATCTCCCGCGCCGATTCATCGATCCCATGCGTGCGCGTTCATCCATCGCCGACCAGCGGGTATAATCGTTCCATCCGCCGCCCATGCTTGCGCGCCTTCCCTCGATCCATTTGCTCATTTGGTAATCAAGCTGTTCGGGATTAGGCGGTCCCATCGTCGGCAAGTCGTACATGCCCTCAAGTGGCGGTCCCATGCTCGCAAGCGCTAGCTCGAGGTCCATTCTCTTCTTCTCTTCGAGAGCTTGCCGCGCTGTCAGAATGTCTCTTGTGATTGCGAATGGAGTAATCCCCATGAGAGAACTCAGACCGCTCCCGACCGTTACTCCACCACCACCGGATCCCCCTAGCAACGCCCGTAGTTCATTGATCTTTTCAATCATCCTTGAAAGTTCAACGATGAACGGACGGATGTTGTCGTTCAACTGCTGGCCGATGGATTCGCCGAAGTCGCCAATGGCATTAGTCAATCGCGCCTGCGCCTGTGCCGTCGTCCCCACTGTGCTACCAAGTTTCGCAACCTGCCGCTCAAGTTCTGCAACAGGATCGGCAGCATTACGCAAACTTGGGAACCATCGCTGAATTTGAGTGATGTTTCCGGCATACGCTTTGCCAGTGAGCATTACCGCCGATTCAAGCCCCATCAACCCGGACTCTGCGAGTTTCAATGCAGTAGGCAGCGCGCGTGTTGCCTTATCGTAGTTTTGTGTGACGAGCATCATCTGATTCAGCGCGCCCGCCATCTGATCGTCACCGAACATCGTAACCTTTTGCATATCGGCAAACATTTGCTGCAAAGATTCGCCGGACTTGTCCCACGATCCACCGGCAAGCGTTACCGAGTTTGCCAGCCGCTTGAATGCAAGCTCCTCTTCAGCGGCAGCCTTGCTCATATCCTTTACCATGCGGAGGATCTGTGCTGATCCGAACGCAACACCGATAGCACCGCCAACGGCAACGGCGGCCGACTTCACGCGATTCAGAGCCGATACAGATGCCGTTGATCCGCTCTCCATGCCGGAGGCGTTGATGCCGGCGACCAGTTCTAGCTGCTTCCGCCAATCAGCCAAGGAGAGCCCCCATCACGCCCACTTGCGCGGAGCGATACCTGCGCGCATAGGCCAATGCTGCTATGACTTCGTGCGGTAGATCCTCAACGTCGAACGTGATCCCCGCGTCAACCATGTCTGATAGTTCAAGCACGCGCTTTGTCTCCGGTGCGATGTCTGTTTTCTTCACGCAACGCGGGCAGCATGACGGCGAATGAAGCCGCTCTTCATCCCAATCGAAGAATCCGCGCACGTCGCATGTAGTCTCACAATCCTTGAACTTCCTCAGCTCCCCCGGCTTCGCTGTCCTGTCGTGGTCCAGATCCGCTAGATCCTCCCGTACTATCGCCAGCACCGGGCGAGGAGCGAAAAAACAATGCCTTCACGATCTCGTCCATGTGCGCCGTCAACAGGTCCGTATCGTCCACAATCTCCGGAGACCATGTTTCCCCGATCGGACGCTCTGCGCTGATCGGTGCCTTCACGGCTACAAGCAATGGCCGAATGTGCGGCAGGATCTTGATTGCCGTCTCAACGTCTTTGCATTGCGTGATTATGAATGCGATGTATAGCGCATACTCATCTTTCTGCGCCCCGCCCTTGTCGATGTTCACTTTCTCATCACGCAAGCGGCGCGTGTTCTGTTCCGCTCCGTCGTACCAGAGTGCGAGCACCTGCGCGCGCACGGAATCAGTAGGGCGGCGGAATACGAGTACCGCATCCTCGCCGCCCTCGTTGATTGTTACCTCAATCGGTAGTGTCCACAGTGGATTGCGCATCATTCCTCCCCTTGTCTATCCGTTACGCGTAGTCCTGATCGATGTCATCATAGCCGATGTAATCCCATAGATTGCCCGTCGATGGTTGAACGAGCGAGAATGATATGCTCATCTTCGACAATCCGAGACCAGCGTCGGGCTTCACAATGGAATCAATCCGGCATGCATGGAACACGATACCTACAGCTCCGTAGTAGGTAGTCCCGACTAACGTATCACCAACCGCACAGATTTCGATCGTGTGCGATTGCTGCGACGCATCCGCGAATGTGGCGAAGTAGTTCTGGAATCCTGCCATCATGGCAGTTGATAGCGCGTCACAGTTGAGCGTGATCCGTGCATTGCGATCGAGAGCGAACGGCTTCCCGTATCCTGATCCAGATCCACTCGAGAACCCCGCACGCATTGTATCGTCAAGGTCCACTCCAGACATGATCTCGACGTTTACAGAGTCGCAGTAAAGGCCGATCTCGTTTCCGTTCGTTAGGTCAGAGGCCCATCCGATCCCCTGCGTAGTCGGAACTCCGAATGTACCATCGAATGCGCTCGTGTGCTCGTTCCCCGTTGTCGGTGCGATGAATAGCCTGAACTTGGTCGGATGGAACCCGGCGTCGTTCGGCTGATTCTCGGTAGCATCAGTTCCCGATAGATCAGATACGGCCGTTGAACTCACACGCGAGAGTACGAGATCCGCTCCGCATGTAGCGAACGGAGCAGCCTTCGACCAGCCGAAGCGCACATTCTGGCACCATACACCCGCATATCCAGCCGCAAGTGTTGTATACGCTGATCCGAGCAAATGCTCCTCAATCGAGAATGGAACTGGCGCGGTGGTCGGAGCGATTGTATGGGAACGACCAGTCGTTTCTATTGTGGCCATCGTATCCGATCCGCCAAGGCTAGACATCAATCGATTCATCGCCTCGGGCGTAAACCAGAACTCGACTGGTGCGATCTTCTTGTGCGATCCCTTCGTTAGCCGTGATGCACGCTCCCCCTGCCCCTGCGCTGAGTTAGCATTCTCGAGTAGCTCGTATTCCGCAGAGCCGATCGGTACATAACCAGCGCTGGGATGGAGTACGCGATCAAGCGTCGCCGGTGTCGCACCCCATCCGGCAACAGTCGTTCCCTCCGGTGCCGCCGAGTAGAAGAACCGCTTCGTTCCGCCCCTGATATTGTTCAATCCATATGGCATTGCTCTAACTCCTCATTGGATCGAGCACAGCAACGCGTAACTCGATCGTGACTCCACCGAATAGCAGGTATGGAGATCCATCATCAACCTGCGGCTTCTGGGCGGACGATGATAACACGGCCACTGTATTCCCACTCGTTGGCAGTAATCGCGAAGTCCCGTTATAGTAAATGTTCCGAAAGATCGCTTGCACGTTAGTCTGAATCTTCACGATCTGTTGCAACGCCGATGCCGGACTCGCGTTCTCGACCAGAACCATGAGCGAGGCGTTGTAGCCGAACCCGAGATAGCCGCAGTTCCACTGTTCAACTGGGCCTGCGTAGACCTCGACGACCAGAGCCGGGAGCGATGCGCGCGGATACTGCCGATTCTTATCTCCGCGCTGCTGGTAGTACCGCTCAACCGTAGTGATCCCGAGATCCACCTTCGACGCCTCGCAGATCGACACCATTTCATCCGCGATTTCATCGGCGAAGTCATATCCGCCAATCGGGATCGGGACTGCACCGACCGCAGGATCAGGCGGCGGCGTCATTCGAACGTCACAATCTGCGATCGTGTCGCATACCGATTGTCCTTCCAAATCCAAACGTAGAACGTGTCCGGCTCCGTCGCGCTGATCGGAACAACCAGGCGATAATCCCCAGCGACAGAATAGGCCATCCAATAGGGAGCATTGATCGTCGTTCCGAGAGTCGCGTATACGCGCGCATCTGTCATCACGTCACCGTTTACATCGTACGCACCGCCCGCATCTGTAGAATCGATGATCCCCGTTGTTGCCGTAGCTGCACTCGTGAGAATGTCTAAGCTGGCAGCGGCAGTGATGCTGTCCACCGTGCCATCATGAGCAAGTACACTTGCCGGAACACATGATGTCCAATCGGTCGATATATCCGCGTTTGTGGATCGGATGAAAAAGGTAAAGCGGGCGGAGTCTGCGGAGGAGACTGGGAGGATGTAGTCCCATCGCAAGACCGGACCATACCGGGTGATTTCCCCGCCCGCTAAACTCGCGCTTGAATCAATGGCCACGCCATCAAGAAAGACAAACCCCGTTGCCGCACTCGGCACAACCGCGACACCGAGAGAATCGCGCGACATGGCCGCCAAAGGCACAACCTGCCCAGGCCGCTCGCCGAAAGCGGTAACGATAACGATCATCGAACAAATCGCTATCGCAATGAGGACGACCAGCGCGCTCCATGCTCCCCGATTCATGCCGCAGTTATCAGACATCAAGGATTCTCCTGCGCACCTCGGCTGCAATGTGTGTTCCAAGCCGATTCGTCGCCCATGTGCGGTTCGCGTCCGTCCAGAAAAACGCGGGTCGCCGATCATCCTGAATCGATGCGTACTCCTCCGATACTCCCTTCGGGCCGATGCGCAGTTCGTAGTCCGTGCGCTTGCGCGGGGAGGCGAGAGCGGAGTTACGCATGTCGCCCGTGTCCTGCATCATGACCGAACTCCCACTTACACGCTGGCCGCTCGGGCGTTTCTTGCCCTTCACTGTGTGTCCGCCGGTAGCCTTCCTGCCGCCCTTGCTCGTGAGCGCCTGACCGGTGCGCGCACGGCCTGCCTTGGTCCAACTGATCTTGTTCCCTACCCACTCGCCGCCGGACTTGATGCGGTCTAGATACGGCACGCCTCCCCATGCAGGCACCGTTACGCCGTCAGTCTTCCGCGTGTACTGATCCTTCATCCCCTCCCACGTCTCCCCGCGATATGTTCCGCCAGTTGCCTTCACCGCAACCCATGCCGACCTGATTTCCTGCGTAATGTAGATCCAGAGATCATTCAGCGTTGCACGCGATACCCGCTGCTTCCCCTCGCGCCCGAGTGATTCAAAGCCAGCCGTCACGAGATCAAGCTGTCGCGTATCGATACCGGATACGTTCATCCGCGTACAATCTCTATGCTGCGCCTGATCGGTTGCACAACCTCATGTCTCTTGATCCGCGTTACCTCGTAGTACACCTTATCGCCCGGATCTCCTTCCCCTCCCGCCTGAGAACAGATCGCAGAATCGATACGATGGAACAACCACTTTCGCGTAGGCGCGTGATACTCAACGTAGAAGTCAGATCCTAACTGATAGTCCGTGACCGCTCCCGCAGACGTGAGAACGCGAACCGAGTCTAGGATCACTTCCCCGCGCGTGACAGACAAGGCTATGGTGTTCGAATCGTACGGATCACCGTCGCCCCATGCCGATGTATCGTCGAACTGATCGTATGCAGTCTCCGCGGGCAACTGTTGCTTCGCATCGCGGAATGGTTCGAGGATCTTCCGCGCGGTATCGTACATGCGCATGGGTAGCAACGCATCGTCAAGCGGGTTTGTGATACCAAGCGTTTCGTACGCATGGAATGCCGCGAAGTAGCCAGCCGCCTCTCGCACCTGCCACGGGGGCGTCACGACAGGCGGACCGGCCGCATAGTCCGTGAACGGCACCCAGTACAAATGGGCAAGTTCACCGTCTACATCGCTCGACCCCTGCTCGATAAAGTCGTCCTGCTCGTCCGTCGTGAAGCCGTGTCCGGTCGGGAGCAGACGCGTCAGTTCGGCGCGGGGGAGGTAGCTAGACATCGCCTAGCGCGAGCCTCGCGCGGATCCGGCCATTGCGACCGTAGCCTTGATAGACTCACTGTCCTTGTACACTTCCGGCTCTGGAGGCGCGCTAACCGGCTTGAACTTCTTCTTGCGGATTCCGCGCTTGTCGTCTGGCACCTCATGCTCCTTATCGAGCACAAGCCATGTATGAATGTATCCGTCTCCCTGTACTCCGTCGATTTGCGATTGCCGGATCCACTCCTTCGCCGTGTTTGGGGGCGCAGACTTCGTAGCCGGCGATCCGTCGTCTGCCGTTGCTTTCCAGTCCACCTTGTGCGTGTATGGGTTCACACGCGCTGCCTGTAGCAGCCAGTGTTTCATGTTCTTTTCCTCCTCTATGCGTACGCGATCTCACCGGCCGCGTTAGTCACGCGGAAGGTAAGAGGGATCCTGCCGATGTTCACGCCAGGAATCGCCCAGATAATGTTCGTATCACTCGCCGTGTCTACCTGAATCGGTACATTGATGAGATGCTTCAGCCGATCAGCCGATGCGACATCGGGAAACTTCGCGTCGAGGTTCGTGCTCGATGTGACACCGCGCCAGACATCGGCAAACACTAGCCGAAACGCGCGCCTCTCCGTTGCGGTAAGCCCGTCCATGAAGTCTTCCCACGCCGCCTCATACGTCTGCAACGCAACATTTACTGCGATTGCCTTTGCATCCAGAGCCATTTCGATTCCCTTTCTAACGGGGGCAGGAGTTTCGTCCCTGCCCCCTATACCGTGATTGCTAGCTGATGATGTCCACCATGAAACGGTTGGTCGTCGAGGTGTCCGACAGCCCGCCGATATTCATGCACACACGGAACGTCACGCGGTACGAGTTCGCGCTGTCTTCCCACTGAACAGTCGGCGAGAACTCAAGCGGGGTCGGATTCAGCGGATTCGAGATCAGCTTGTACCCAAGTCCCAGCGCGTTCGTGCCGAACATGATCGAGTGAAGTCCGCTCGACTCGACCATCGCATCGCCCCGCCATATCTGCACGCCGTGGATTTCACCAAGATACCGATTCGGATCAGCGCCGACGGTAGCCGCATAGTCGCCGTTCTTCTGGCGCAGCCACGCCTTCGCCTCGGTATCCTGCATCAGTTCCTTCACCTGAATCGGGTCGATGACGTGGTTGTACGGTTCACCCGCGCCAGCGGTCATGAGCAACTGCACACCGTTTAGGATGATCGCTGCATCCATCGCCGTGGCGTTGGTTCCGATCTCATGATCGGGCGTAGTATTGCACGCCTCGCCATACTGAGCAGCGAATCCGTAGGTCGTATCGCTGTCCTCGAGCACGTCCCACGCGGTAAGCGCGGCAACGGCCATCTCGTTGATGACCTTTACCGGCGTATCGTTCACGACCTCCCATGCAGCCAGCGCGTGCGCGGCGAACACAATAGGCGTCAACGTCCGCGCATCGGTAGCCGCAGTATCGAACGGCTCGGGCGTGTCTTCCGTACCCTGCGTAGTCGCATCGAACGAGAGCGTGTCCCGCTGCCCGATCTTCCAGGACTGCGTATTGTTCGGAACCGGAATGATGTTCCGCTCTCCGATCAGCGGGCGGAAAACCTTCTTCTTGAAATACTGATCGATCATCCGCTCGGAAATCGCGGTCTGCAATATTCCGGCAAGAGTCGTAGTATTCGATGGATTGTCAAACGCTGCCATTAGTTCGATCCCTTCTCGGGGGCATCCCTTTCAACGTCTAGACTATCCAGCTTGTACTTGCGCATTAGCCGCTTGGCTTCGTTGCGTTCATCCTGCGACTTCTCCGTTGATTCAATGACGGCGTTTGAGAAATCCCTATCCGTCATATCCCCGGATCGCATCGCATTGTGAACCCATGCTGCATGCTCCTTGCTTCCGGTTTCCAGGTATGCAGCTTCTGCCTCGCGCAGCTCTACATCACGCCTACGCCTTCTAGGTCTATCCATTGTCAAGCCTGCCCACTTAGTCTTTTGGCAATAGCCGCCTGGATTTCTGGCCAGTTAGCTTCCATTTCCTTCGTCGATGCTTTCCGCAGATCCGCTCCCGCCCAGTCCCTCGCCGGAGTCCCGGTCGATGGAACGCCCGGTTGTCCGAGCGGCCTAGCTGGCAATGTCTGCGGCTTGGCGATCTCACTTGTCCATTTCTCCGCGTATGCAGTCGCAGCGGCAACCGCTTCCTCTACGGATTCCGGCTTCGCTTCCTCGAGGATCACGGCCACCTGATTAGCCGGAATGTTCGCCTCAACGAGCTTGAGCCTGATTTCGGATCTGATCTGATCGGTTGTCATTTGCGCTTTGTAATGCGCCTCGACTTCCTCTCTGATCTTCCGCTCCGTATCCTCGCGTGCCTTCTGCTCCGCACTCTTCGATGTCTCTTCCATGGCTGCGATCTTGGCTTTCAAGTCCTCATTCTGCTTCTTCAGCCGCTTCGCCTGCCATTCTGCGTTCGGTCCCTGCGCCCCACCCTGCGCGGCCTGATCGGCCGGCTTCGCCTGGGTAGTCTCGGCGTTAGCCTGGGTTCCTTGGGCTCCTTCATTCTCTGCCATTGTGCAACCTCCCCCGCCTATTACGCCCGGCGAGTGTTGGGCTACCTAATCACCGCAGATGAATCGAATCCGCGAGTTGAAAAGCGTATCCGACAAATCCGCATTCTGAACAATCGCGCGCACTTGCGGCAGCATCCATCCATCCAGATGCACGGTAGATGAAACGCCACTTGTGGCGATATGGTTGAACTGCTTGTACACGATCGTATTCCATGAAGCCGTGGTCGGTGGATAGTCCGCCGACTCGGCAGCGTTCACAAATGTTGAATCGGCAAGTGATAGCCAGTTGGTTCCGTCGATTGTGTATTGAACCCAATACGCGAGCGAATCGCCGGACCCGAACCAGGCCATCGATAGCAGATCACACCTACGCGTATCGACCGCATCGGTCGTGTCCTTGCCTGCTGGGAACAAGTGATGCGTGAACGTATACGTTGTGCTATCCCCAATCACCGTTTGCAGGCTGTCGGCACCAGTCCATTTATCCTCAACATCGAATCGGTTCCTGGCCTGCAAATCGACTATCCCGAACGTGCCCGCAATCGCGGCGGCCACAACCCCCGCGATCAAGAGAGTCTGAGCAAACCGCGCGATCTTAGACATTCTCAACAGCCTCCTGTACGAGTTCCTCTTGAACCTCGCTAACAACACCCATCAGCAGACATCGGCAGTTTTCTTCGTGACGCGGGGGCGAGCGGACAGGATGTGCGTTCCACTCCTCTAGCGTCATCGCGTCCATGGCCGATGCCTCTGCACACTCTTCGGACTGGCGATCGTCCGGCACGCCCGCATTGATGAACCGATCAATGCCCGCCATCTGAGCAGATCGCGTTGATGTCTTATTCGCAATCAGCGTAAGCACCTGCCGCGTGTACCCGCGAGCGAATACGTCTATCGCCTGGTGTCCGTTGATCTTCAGCATGCCGAGGTCGTCTTGTATCGCATTGGCGACCTCAATCCACGACTCTCCCCTTGCTGTTGCGCCGACGACCTTTGATTGAATCTTTTCCAATGCGTTGCCCATGCGATCCGTCCACTTGCCCGCATATTTCAGCGCAAGTTCGGCATCGCTACCGGGTAGGATGCTCCCCGATCTGATCGCATCCTCGAACGATAGAAACGTGTCTCGGATACGCGCACTCGGCACCTCGCGCCAGTCAGTCACGCCAAACGCCTGCTTGATCGCTGATGCCTGCAATCCAAGCCCGTTCAATCCGCCCTTCGGCAGCTCCCCGCGCAACCATCGCGCTACGTCCGCGTTCCCCTCAAGCACGATCCGATGCAGGGCCGATGTCACGCGCACGCGTTGCGCGCGCAGGATCGGCGTATCCCCTTCAATCGCGATTCGGCGCAGGATTGCCCGCTCCTGCTTGACCAGAATCGATGCTAGCTTTCGACTTGATTCATCCGATTGCGCGAGCAGGTCGCGCCTGTACTTGCGGATTGCATCGCTGATGTCTACGCGCTTGCGCGGGCTCATAGCACGAACCCTTCAGCGGCAGCCGCCCCGCCGAACTGCGCAGGAGCCGCCGGCCGCTCCGCTGCAAGCTGCTCGATGTACGCATCGATCTGATCCGGTGGTATGTCCGGCCGATGTCTGAGCAGGTAATCCCGCTTGGTCATCAACCCCGCTTGCAGATCGTCCAGATCACGCAAGCGCATACCGTCCTTGTCCTCGGGCGTGATCTCCAGATTGAGATCAACCTGCGCATCAGGATCTTCGGGCAGCGGAAGTCCATGCACTTTCCCAATGATGCAGAGCTTTCGTAACATTTCAAGCTCGGCGTCTTTAGCTTCAACCGCAAGATCCTCGACAACCTCCGCCATGCTTCGATACTCAACCGTCAGCGCGTACCCGCTCGGCGCTTGCCCACCTTCTACAATCGACCATGGAATGCCTGATATTTCGAACGCCTCACGCCTCGAGCGCTGGTATACCGCCTCTACATCGCCGATAGCCGCACTTGGCGCGAGATACTGTGCGCTACCCTCAGCACTCAACCTTAGAGCATTCGTTTCCCCAGCCGTTATCGTGCTCTCGATGTTGTGGTCCGATATCGCCAGGATCGAATGCGCCTGGTACAATGCAAGCCGATCCACCTGCGATCGGATGTTGTTCGCGTATCTGTGCAACTCCATACATGCAGCGACCGGCGAATGCCCCCAATAGGACTCGCTGATCGGCATCCCGCGCCAGTGAACATAAGGGATCACACCGTACGGATTCGGCTGCCAGCCGAATACACCGTCGCCCTGGTCAAGCTCCTTTCCATCCTCATCAACAAGGGTCTTCGCTTCATCAGTCCACACCCAATAGATGAATGAATCGACGCGATTCGGATTCGCTCTGCGCTCGATAACTGTTTGCTCGCGCATTGCATCATCGGGATGGACCTCGACGAAGATATTCCCCGGATCGACACTATGAATACGCAGAGAGTTGAGGGAATCGGACCATGCAACAAGTGCGAATCCATCGCCTGAAACAACCTGGTTTTGTGCAACCATGCGCTGCTTGCTGTTGATCTTGCTTGCGTCAAGAATGCTCTGGAATGCTGCCGTTTCCCGATCGCCCGTATCGAGTAGTTCGCGCTTCACTCCATGGCCATACAGCGCTGACACGAGCGCTTGCCCCGCACGCCACGTTAGGCCGGTGTCTGCAAAACGCTCTTTCCGCTCAGCCCATGCGGTCGGACCTTCCCCTGGATGCCGCGTGAGATACTGCTTGGTGCGATCCCCACCGAGGAAGAAATCGTTGCGGTAATCGTATGTCCGCTGCCGCGTTTCTTCGGCCTTCTCCCGGAGATCGCGTATGGCCTCAGCAACCATACTCGGCGCCATCGATGTCAAGATCATAGCCAGGCCATCGATTCCGCGCGCGCGCCAACGTGGCCGAATGAGCCAGCGTTGACAAGTCCATACCCGAGCGCATCCCGAATGTGATCGTGCACGCCATCTTTCACGGGTTCCTGCTTCTCCGCTGATCCTTCGCGGTGCTCAGGATATACACTGTTTTCGAGCATGCGGATTACATGCTTACACGATGGATCGACGAACAATCGGATATGTCCATCAGCAGACATGAGCAGATCACGAATCCTCGAGGCGCGCCATTCAGGCGATCGATGCTCGGGCGCTGTGGAGTGTTTCACCTTCGCTGCCGGCAGTAGACCGCGCACAATGTGAAGATCGGAGTATCCCGTTTGCAGGTTGCGCGCATCGCCTGCTGGATCGCATCCGATCACACCGATCGACTGCGAGAATGGCTTACCATTCCCGAATGGAAGTCCGGCTAGACGGCGCACCGCCTCGCCGGTCGTGACCTCGCTATACTCCACATCGCCGATAACGTGCACTTCTCCTTGCGATGTGATCTGGAATAGCGCGGCCGCGAAGTGACGGAATCCGAAGTCGATGCCAAGATGAATCGGCAGTCCATGCTCGACCTCGATAGGTAGGACGTGCCGATCACGCCTGAAAGTCGGGAACACCGCACCGGAGCGGACGACGAACTCGGCACCCCACTCCTGCCGGAAGTTCGATTCGTCCGATTCGCGCTTCGCAGAATCGATTTCCGACTGTGCGATGCGTGGGTTGCTCCAGGTCGGAAGCTGCCAGCTCGCCCACTCGGGATAGTCTGTATCCTGCCCGCGCTCCCAGAGAGTGTGCAGGTAGTTATGCCCGTTCGGCGATGACACGAACCAAGCGGCCCCGCTTCGATCTGCGAGGCACGGCCTGATCTGCTGTTCCCAATTGTCGCGCATGTCATCGACGAAGGCAGCTTCATCGATGATTGCCAAATCGTACTTGCGACCGCGTGCGGAGATGTCGCCCTCAAGAGACCACATATCGAGCGAGCCGCCACCGTAGATTTCGATTCGATGCTCTTGCGATTGCTCGCGCGTGACCATCGGCTGAATCTTCGCTCGCAATGATCGACGTGCTTCGGAAAGCAGCTTATACGTTGCGGAGAACCAACCGACTGCTTTCCCGTCGAGCATCGCATTGATTGCGATATCTACGGCAAGCGCAGTACCGCCAGCACGGCGGCCCTTGACTAGTACGTTGAATCGCTTTGCAGAACGCACAACCTCGCGCTGCCATTCAAGGCGAGGCGCAAGGTGAACGGAAACGTCAAGCGTCTTCGGCATCGCGGACCACTTGCACAATCACCTCAGAGACGGTTTCGAGCTTGTCGGGAACCTTGCCATCCATGCGTTCCCATACTTCCTTCGCGTATGGCGCCTGGCCTTCCATCGCAAGTTCGATCACGCGATCGACGAAATCCTCCGCCGCCTTGGGAGATTCGGCAAGTTTCGCTCGCAGAATGTCTGTCAGCGATCGGCCCTTGGGCCTGCCCGCTGGATTGGCTGCTACGCCCGGCTTGAACCGACTATGGAGTGGGGGTTTACAGTATCCGACTTCCCAATTCTTTCCCGATTCGTTTGGGACCGATTCGGGGGTATTCGGCCGGGCCAGATCGGGCTCATCCGCAGCAGCCGGTATGTTCGGCTTTTGGTTGGTCCTGCTGGTTTCCGATCCGGCCCGGCGATTGGATGTGGGTGTACCACTCATGCAGGGATTATCGCATGGAATGTATAGGCGAGCGTCGCTAGGTGGTTACAGGTACGAAGTTATTAGAGTTTAGAGCGCACGACTGACGCGGGGAGGTGTAGGGATCGTGAGATTTCGCGAATGGATTCCGAGTCTGTCATTCCGTAGATTCTGATATTAGCGTCGTGCATAAGTGTTATTCGTTCTGACAGGTCTAGCGGGGGGCGTTTTGGGATGCGAATTACGCGTCCAGCGGCGAGGTTCCATAGGGCAGATTGCACATCTATAGGTAGCAGATTCCAGACTGCGTTCCTGATTTTTCCGGTGGGGAGTGGCTTCTGGTTCATCGAACAATCCGCTTTTCGTTAGACCATAGCGCATGGAATACCAAACCCGATGAATGCATCATCCCGTCCTCCGTTCGTCGATCCTGCGCGTTCTCTCGCATTTTCAGCTTTCCCGGTCTCCGGCAGCGTAGGCGGCGTTCCTGCCGCGCTCGATCGCCTCCCGAATTCGGGGGATGATCCGCTGGCGGAGGTCGGGGTGGCTGATCGATTCGGCGGCTTCGAGCATACCCCGGCAATCGAGCGTTGCCATGCGATGCGCGACGAGGTGCAGATCATCGGCGTTGAGGCCATCGACGGCTGACGGCAGATCGTCGTACCAGCGCAGCATCGGCTGGTAATGCCTCATTTGCGCTCCCCAAGCGCAGGAGCACGCGGCCTGGCGAACAGACCATCGGCCTAGCTCGTGCATCGGATGCGGGAGCAATCCGCCGACGGAGTGATCGCGTTCCCATCGGCCGTTGCAGCGCGAGCACGGAGGCAGGTGCGACCAATCGGGCAGTCGCATCGATTCGCCGTTATCGAGTTGGATGGAACGCATGGGTACGGAGATCGTGCGGCCATCGCGGAGCGTGAGTGTTAGCGGGCCTGCTAGGGATTCCGCAGGGCCAGCGATTCTAGCTCTCTTTCGCGTTCTCAAAGATCAGCTCCTTTCCGGCGCGACGGAAAATCCAATCGAGCCGTTCGACGATGCCGACACGTTCGCCCTTGCGGAGAATGTACTCGCACAGTCCATCGAATCGATTTTCGCGTTGATCCGAAAATGCCGGGTGATCTCGATACAGGTCGATTGCCTCGCAGAGCACATCGGCTTCGGCGATGCTGAGTGCGTCGTCGAGAATCTTCCGGCGCTTGGGGGTCAGTTCGTAGGAATGTCGACCGAATCGGTCGATATAGTGCGCCGTGACGCGAGCGCTCGCCGATCGGCGGGCGCGACAAGAGTCACTCTCACTCTCACTCTCACTCTCACTCTCACTCTCACTGCTTCGATGGGCCTTCGATGGGCCTTCGATGACCCTTCGATGACCCTTGTTCTCCCATCCCTCCGGAATGTCTATCCCGTTATCCTCTAACAACATCCAAACAATGTCCAAATGGGAAATGGGTTCTAACTGCGAAAATAGGTTCTTTCGGTGCTTTTCATCGTCGCTCGGACGGTAGTTCGGCTCGAATCGCATCGCATTCCGTAGGTATATGTAACCTGAACTTATAATAACGTACCTAGAAGCCTCTAACAAACTAATGGCCGCGTCGAACTTCGAGGCACTCAAACCCGTCCTCGCCACGAACAGCGCAGGGTAAAATCGGAAGACACCAACAGGCCCGCATTCAGGGCAAACACGAAGTGTGTACCACACCAATTTCGCATCAACTGATAACGCCTGAAAGTCCAGATCGTCGACAATGCGTGAGTAAATGGGACGGTAAAACTCCGCCGATGCTGGCACCCCGCGACCTCCTATCGCCGTTCTCCCCGCGCTCCCAACATACTCTCAATCTCTGCCCAATCCACCGGCCGCCATACATACGCTGATATCTGCGCGCCGTCCAGCTCAGCAATCCACATCGCCTGTTCCGGCGATACCCTCCCCTGAGCCGCTTTCAGTTCGGCAACGATACACGTGCCGTTTCGCACGAGTACCAGATCAGGGAACCCAGCCGCGCTACGCCTGCTATCGTGCGTGTGATAGCAGAGCCAGCCGTATAACTTAGCAAGTTGCACAATCTGCCGCTGGAAGTCGCGCTCAATCACGGTCGTGCCTCCACGGTCGCGCCTCTCCGGATCCGTCCACAAGTTCAACAGGCATAAACCGATCAGTACGATTCCGGCAATGATCCAGGGGATCAACTCCAAGTAATACGGTTGCGGCAGGCTCATTGCTTCCTCAGCACAGTCGGACTCGCCGATCGGATTGTAAACGTGACGGCTCCTTCCTCTGTGGTCACCAGCACAGAGTCATTCACCGCCCATGTTCCATCGGCGAGCCCGAACACGAGATGCCGCACCTGCGCAGTCTGCGGCACGTCAAGCACGCCCCGCCCTGACACGACATGCTCCGCGTAAGGGCCACCATACGACGCGAGCACGACGGCCAGGGCTAGGGCGTGCATCCTCTCCCCATCAACTCGGCGACCGCATCTTTCAGCCGCCATAGAATCCCGTAAACCCGTGTCGTCTGTCGCCGAAACACTTCTGGATGCGCCGTGAAATAGCTGTTTACCTCAATCGCCGCAGACACGAGTTCCTTTATCGCGTCGCGCTTGCGCTTCGACATCGGCCCGTTGAACAGATGGGCAATGTAGAGCCGATCATTCATGATCGGCATCACGTCACCACAACAAGTTTCCGCACGCGCCACTTAGCATCGCATCCTGGCAGACCAGCAAATAGGATGTCCTCGGCGTCAAACTCAACCTCCGCACAGATCAGATCATGTGTATCGGGACACAGGCCAACCCATTCGGGTCGCACACCGACGCGTAGGACGTGCAGTCCTGGCCCGCATTGCTGATCGTTCGCCTCCCCCTCTGCCTCGACTGTCGCACCGATCGGATAATGTACAGGTTCTCCACCATCAAAATTCGGGCTCATGCGATCTTGCGTAATCCATTTCCACGCGCGGATTCTGCCGCGCCCATGATGCGATGCCCGGATCTGCTCCGCCAGATCCAGCGTCGTGGCCCCGTCGCCGATCTTGGCCCCGTCGCCGATCACGGCCCCGTCGCCGATCACGGCCACGTCGCCGATCGTGGCCCAGTCGCCGATCGTGGCCCCGTCGCCGATCACGGCCCGGTCGCCGATCTGTACTCGCGTAGCGGTAGCAGGATCACGATGCCATCCATCGATTACCGGCCACGCGTGGATTTCATCCGCAGAATCTACAATCGCGCTCATGATCGGTCCTCCTTCATGGCGTGCAAATCACTCTGCAATCGGGGTACGCCACCGTGTCCGCAGGCGCGAACGCGATGACGACCGCCCGCGACTCATAATGTGCAAGCGTGTATGGCCCGCCGCCAGACGCTACGCTGTAGACGCCCGCTGCATTGCACGCGGGATCAATGCGGATGTCGCCTGTAAGTCCGTTCGCGCCGACGTTCTTCAGGCGGATCGCGCGCGTAACGAGCGTGCTCTCCTGCACCGCCCCAAAGTTCGTGCTGGCCGGATACCACTTCGGGATCGGATCGCGGGCCGTGCCAGTACCCATGATCGGGTGCGCGATGTAGGCGACGGCTGCCCACGCCACGCCAGCGGTGAACGCCAGCGTAGCGACGATGCGGGTGATGCGCTTTATCATTTCGCCTCTTCCTCCTCAACCGGCGCGATCGCACACCGGCAGTTGTGATGATGCGGGGGTGGAGTGCGGAGTTGTCCCCTTGCGCATCGAGAACATCCGCGCCATTCCATGACTGGTATGCCCGCTACGACATACGGATCAGGTCCGTCCAGCTCCCACGGCCCCCACCGATGCCCGAATAGCCAACACATCAGGCGGTTGCGGCTGATCATTTGTGCCCCCAATCCCACTCGTCTACCCGTCGAATGGTCTCATCGATTAGGGCGAGGATGGGTTTCAATAGCGCTTCACGGGCGGCAACGCCGCGAGGATTCAACGAATCTCCAATCAGTTCGTGCAACCCGATTTCGAATTCGGCCCGCCCTCTGATCAGCGTATTTAGCGTTCGCTGCCGCGGGCTCATCGCGCCTTCTCGATTGCGCGGAGTGCGTCACGTACGCGTTTCCAGTCCTCATACCGCATGGTGATAGCCTCCCCCGCAAACGGCTGTCGCTCATTCGGCCCCACCGTTTCAACATCACACCCACGCACAGCCTCCGCCAACGCAACGTACTGTTCCGCGATCCTGGCGCAGCGCTCACGCTCCTCATTCAGCGCCTCTTCGATCAGCATCATCACTCCCCGATGTATGCAGACGCCGAAATGCTTCTTCGCCTCCGCTTCGATCTCGGCGAGAATGTCCTCGTGCATCATGAGGTTCCTCCTCCCTCCGCCCCGCCGCTATTCCCACTGCCCGAGTCCCATGTGCAGGGTTTCGCTGGCGCGGGGCGAATGTTCATGCAACCCCTGGCCGGGCTGCGCATGTCTACTCGTCATGCATCATCTTCTTGTGCTTTTCAACCCGCTCTTCTCGGTCTCTAATCACTGCCCATAGATGGGCTGCAATTTCTCGGAGATCGAGTTCGTTTAGGTGTAAGACGAGTTTCATCTTCTCGGTGTGAAACGTCAACTCGAACGTGGTTTGCAAGAAACCTCCTACATCAACATCGCTCCATTGGACATCCCTCACGTTGATCGTTTTTCTCTTCGCTCTCATTTGTCCCCCACTATCGCTACAGTTCATGCAACCCCTGGCCGGGTATGAGATCCGGAATGTGAAGCGATTGCCTCATACCAACAATCGCGCGCAGGGGTTGCACATTCATCCATTATTCGCCGTAGCCGTCGCCGGAGCCGGAGCCGTAGCCGTAGCCGTCGCCGTCGCCGTCGCCGGAGCCGGAGCCG
>Ga0208957_1000593_pt1 | contig 26928 bp, 28 predicted proteins | sample RifOxyA1_FD_184029 | JGI IMG/M metagenome (GOLD analysis project Ga0208957, IMG submission 184029) | Groundwater microbial communities from Rifle, Colorado - Rifle Oxygen_injection A1 (SPAdes) | ecosystem: Environmental > Aquatic > Deep subsurface > Groundwater | place: Rifle, Colorado, United... | reverse complement strand
GGTTTTATGTGATTCAAATTGATCAATCATCTCATAGAGTTCAATGGCATTTTTAACTTCTAAAACTTCTTTACTCGAACCAAGTACTTTTTTATTTTCTAGTACTGCAGTAATTTGATCTTCGGTAAAAGTGTGGCCTTCTATGGCCAAAGTTGATTTAATAGTCTTGATCTTATTTTTTTTGCGAAGCTTGGGGCCTGGAATACTTAAAGTCGTCGCTTCAAGATTTCCTAAAAGCTTCGAAATTTCAGCAACGAGATTTGTGATTGTTGAGGTGATTTTAAAGGGTGGTTTCATATAAATGATAGTATCATATGATACTATCATTGTCATTAAGCATATTTTGTTTAATAGCGGACGTGCTACACATGTTCTATTTTCGTTTCTTTTGGCCTAAATATGCATCGGTAAATCAATGCTGAGGTACTACCGGCTACTGTAATTGACTCCCAAATCACTGAAATTAGATTTGAACATTTTCAATAAAGGCAATCTATTTTTTTTAGTTGATTCTGTAGTACTAAAAGAATTTTTTACACAACGCGTAATTTTGGTGGAATTTTACCTTTAATTATCTTATCATCCTCACGTATCAAAAACATAGATTCAATGAATACATTTGAATTTTTAAATTGGATTGATAGATAAGGGGATGTTCATGAAGATAGCTTTTCTATTAATTATTATATTGATCTCTTCAAACTCTTTTTCTAAAAGTTTAAATATTATGACATTCAACGTATGGCTGGTGAAAAAACTTGGGATTTCAATTAGTAGTATATTGGAAGAAGAAAGATTACCTCTCATTGCTAAACATATTAAGGATGCTAATCCAGATGTTGTTGCTATTCAAGAAATTTGGAGTTTCTCTTTACGTGATAAATTAATAAATAAGCTTTCTGCTAAATATCCTCATACATATTTTAGAAAATTTCATGTCGGTATGGGAGATGGTATGATTCTTCTATCAAAATATCCCATCGTTAAAAATAGTTCAACTTTTCACGTATTTGAAGACGGGACAGCCCTAGAAGAACAACATCTGATTCCTCTTATTGGAGTTGAAAAAGGTGTTTACAAGGTTACTCTAAATGTAGATGAAACAATGATAGATATTTTCTCATTTCACCTAGGAGCTGTTTATTTTGAGGAGGAGATTAATGACTATAATCCTGAACATGTAGCCGGTAGAGCACAACAAATCGATGAAATGATCTCTTTTATTGAAACAAATATTGATAAAACTCGTCCAACCATTCTTCTTGGTGATTTAAATAACCATTTTTTTAACTGGAACCCGGGTACCAATTTTCGAGAAAGAAAGCTTACTTATGAGTATGAAACTATCTTGAACGCTAATTTTGAAGATAGTTATATGCAGGCAAACAATATTAATCTTGAAATCGATTCAATGCAAGTACTAGATATTGCAACCTTTGATACTGTTAACAATACCTACGCAAGTGGAGGAAATTTTGGAAAAATACCAAAAGAATTTGTGGATTATATTTTTTACTACAAAAACAATACGATATTTCCAGCAAGATCGCATGTTATCTTCAAAGAAAATCTCCCACAAGAAACCATCAATTCTCCCAAATATTTATCGGATCATTACGCAGTTCTGACTGAATTTGAAATACATGATAAATAACCAATCCTTTAACTAATATAAATAATTATTATTACTGGTATTTGTTCGTGACCCCATTTTGAAGGTTACCTCTAAATTTTAGGAGGAAGTCATTGAATTAAACAGAAAAAGAATCACAAAAGAACAAAAATTTACAATTTTACAGGAACATTTTGACCTAGGGACTCCAATTTCCGCTCTTGTTAAGGTACATAGGATTAGTCCAGTAACTATTTATCAGTGGAAGAGACTAATGATAAAGCAAGAAGTAACACAAACAAATATTGAAACTATCGTTAGTAAATGGCAAAAAATTCTTCGCCTCCAAGACTGGGATATTTCGGTACAAATTGTTGAAAATGAGTGGCGAAAATCTGGAGATGTAAAAATTGATATCGATAATAAAATGGCAATTTTGCTGATTAATAAAAATCCAAAATGTGAAAATCTTGTTGAACTAGTCATACACGAACTGCTTCATATTAGATTATGGCCTATGGATCAAATGATCGAAGAACTTCTTGATATTGTTTATGGTAAAGAAAACAGTAAACAGAAAGATTTTGGAGTCTCACAATTTATGGGAACTCTTGAATCGACAGTACAGGATCTAACCAAAGGATATGTGGAACTATCAAATTCAGGACCACTTTCTTTTGGGAGATTACGAAAAGAAGTTCAAGTTGAGACTGAAAAATAGTTCTATTCTTTTATTTTTAGTCAGACCGAAACTTCTATCGCTTGGCAGTTGTATTTGGCAAATAAGATTTTTGTCCTTGGAGACTTCTGCGCGCATAGGGCAGAGATTCCAATGACTGTGCCACCTTGCTTCTCAATTAGCTTGATAGCGCCCTTTGTAATGGCAATGGCGAAAGAAATTGCTCTCAGCTTTGATGATGCACCAATGGATTCTTCTCAACATTTTGAAACACATGCTCGAGCTGAAATGCTTATCAAAAAATTGAAGATTCCCAATATCCCCTCAGTAATTATTTTTGCGAATCCGTGTAAACGAGAAGATTCTAAATCAGTTATTCAGTAATTAAAAAAATATAAAAATGCGGGGCATTTAGATGGAGAAAACAGGTCAAAAAGTAGGTCATAATAAAATTGATGAGTTTAAAGCAGAATTAAATAAGATCTTGGATCTTGATGAATAACTTCCTTCTTTCATGAATTAAATTCTGTGAACTTTAGCGGCCTATTTTTCACTTAGTTCCAACCTAACATAGGTTTAACTCTAAGTGATTACGATCAGGGTGTTTTAAATTGTTAATTAAGAGATAGATCTCCAACAAAGTTGAATAAAAGTTGAATATTAATTTGTTAGGAGAATTTATGCAACATGACCACGTTCAACATAATCACTCGAAAATGACAAACACTCATAAACATCATGCTTGCTGTGCTGGTGATCATGGTAAAAAGTTGGAAAGCGCGTCAGCCTCTATAGTTGATATGGATAAAATCTTCACCTGTCCTATGCACCCATTAATAATTATTTGAAAATTATCTTTCGTAAGTACATTTATAGAGTTTTTCATCTGACCCGGGGTAAAGCTTATTGAATTGTTTCATTTCCTTAGGTGGTTTATAGAGATATTGGAGCCTCGGTTCAACAAATATGGGGACAACATTACCGTCAATAACTTCATATCCTTTATATTTTGAAGTGAAACTGACAAGTGTAAATTGAGTAAATGTTTTGTTAAAAATTATTTTAAAAGCTAGGGGAGGATAAAAATTATAAGGGTTAACACAAATAGGGAAGAGAATAGAACAGAATTTTCTTTTTTCTTCAAATACATACATGTTTGATTTTTCTTTAAAAGTTACGTTAGTAATTTCAACTACAGTGTATGAATAAAGATCCACATCTTTGCCCGCGTTTATAAGATCCATATCGGTTACAAAAAGTGTCTCTCTATTACTGAATAGAATACGCAAGACAGAGTCGGTGCCGTGATTGTCTGATTGGTTTGTTATTATTGCTTCTCCTGCAGGACAGAGGGAGGGATTACTGTCAACAGATTGATAGTTTCCATAGCTTTGTGAAATGTCAGGTACAGCCAATGCTGTTATAGAAAAGCAAATAGAAAGAATGAGTAATAACATTTTCATAAAATATTCCTGTTTTTAATAGCGTCCCATTTCTTGAGGTGATCGCTTGATGTTAAATCACATACTATATACTGAATTATATCACCTAACGCAATTCTGCATTGTAATAAGTACAAATCTTTAATAGAAAATGAATACTAAAACCAAATATGAAAAAACGCTTTTATTTACTCAATACCATCACGATATTTTATTATGAAATCACTTATATCTTCGTTTATTTCTTTGGTGATAGTGTGGCCGACGCCTGGGTATAAACGAGATAACAAATTACCTTCACCGGTTCTTAGTAGCTCGTTAGAGATGTCCCAACGTTTTACTGGTGTATCTCCAAAAAGCTTAAAAATTAATTCCTCGTCTTCTGGTTCATAGCCATCTCTAAACGGAATGGAATCATTTATATCCTGATCCCCGAGATAATAAAACATCGGAACCTTAGCATATTCGTGTCTATTGAATTTTATTCCTGCAATATCCTTCAAATCATCTATACCAATTGGGTATCTTAGTTTTTCTGCATTATATGTTTCATGAGGAATGATCGGCCATCCACCAGGAGAACCAAAAATAGCTGCTCTTATATATTCTGGATGCAATGTCGAAAAACGATTTGTAAACATAGCAGATGCGGAAAATCCCATCATTAAAAATTTATCATAGGTGTTAATCTGATTAATTATTTCTCCTCCGGCAAGCCATTTTTTTGCGTCATCAATCATGGCCAATAATTGAAGGTCTAACCTTTTAAATCTTGGAATTTCAGTTAAAAATGTATCTCTATCAAGAGCATGGGTATATATTTCCCAATATGATTTCTCTCTTGGGAATACTGGTTGTAAAATAATTATATTATTGAAATCAGAATATTGAAAAAGATTTTGGTTAAGTGTATTCAAAGTTAGCTGTAATGTTTCTTCAGGATCATCAATTGTTTTACCGGTATTGTTGGGGATAACTAAAATCCTGTTTTTATTATTAGGACCTATAACTAAATTTTCCGGAACTCTAATTAAAAAAGGTGAACGGTATTTGCAATTTACTCCAGGCCTAAATAGAAAGTTGCGACCAATTTTTTCAACTGTAAAATCACCAAACTCTGAGGTATATATATTCGAGATGTTTCCCTTGAAAGTGCTTCTCGTAACACTCCCATCACTATTAACATACTCTATTATTAGTTCTAAAAAATTATTACCGATGTTTGTTTTATAATCGCTAAACGCATTTTCATAACATTCTTGTTGAGAAATATTTATTAATTTAATCATTTCAGTTTGTGACCCATTGCTGGCCTTAAACCAATAGGTACATTGCATGGATAAATTTTGAACACCAAAAACGCTCATCGAAAAAATGCCGATCAAAAAATAAATAACAACTTTCATGATTTTCCTTTGGTTTTTGACACACTAGCAATGGAAAACATGAAGTTCAAGTTCTTCTTAATTCACTGTAACTATTTCAATGATATATTGAGGATGTCTGGTTATCTTTTTATTGTTGTAAGTGACATTAGAAAAAACCAGTTTTGCCACAGTATTTTCGGGCCGATGGTTATAGCGGATGTTAGAACGCTAGGTCCTTAAATTAACACAAACATTTGATATTACTGGTATTGAACACATTCAATAAAATAATGAGATTTCTCTCTACACTTTTAACAAGCAAAGTTATCATGATTAGATAGTTATTAAATAAAAACTTTGGAGGTGCTATGACCCGATATTTTATAATTCTGATGATGGCTTTATTTTCTTTGTCAGCGTTGGCCAGTTTTCCGTTTGAAGGGGTATGGGAAGGAAGTGGAGATATTAGATTTAAGAATTATGTTACGGATAGTAATATAATTAACGGTACCTATAGTTCACCGGCTGTCCGTCTAAAGATTTTAAAAGTTAAAAATACAATTCAAGTTGACTGTAAATGGGAAATACCAGAACTAGATTTAGCCCTTTCGTGTGAGCTAGATTCGTTAGAAATTTGTAATAGTAATGACCTATGTGAAAATGATCAGTGGGTAGGTAGTTTTTCTGAAGAACGTTTTGGGGCAGCACTTTTGGAGAATCAAAATTGGTTAAATATTAATATCTTTGCCCGTGTAAACACTGATGAATCAATTTCTGTGTTTCAACACTTATCAAAATATGTTGATGGAAAAATAGTGTATTTAGATAAAGCTGCAAAGCTTTATAGACTCCAATAGTCTTATTAATGAATTGATAATTTTAAATTACAAATTTTTGAACGTATTAAGAGGCCAGTGATTACATTATGGCATTTAAACGACATTAATCATGTGGAATTATTTTTTAAATGAAGTCATGATTTTGCATAAGGTTTCCAGAGAGGGATTGCCATTTTCACTGATTGCTTCATAAACAACCGTTCGACTTAAACCAGTGCGGCGGCACACCTCTAATATATTATGGGAGTGTACGTAGCCGGATAAAATATCAACAAAGGCCTCTTTGTCACCATCAAACAATGCTTCAAAAAGCGCCACCTTGATTTCTTTATGGTTTTTAAAGATGAGTGAGGGGTCATGCTTGGTAAATTCAATGCCGTTGATCACCATGGATTTTTTGGGCAATTTTTTTTGCATTGTTAATGTCTTTGTTTTGTCCATTTTTATTTCCTCTAAGGATTAAAATAAGAACTTCTTTGCTTATAATTCTTTATGTATTATAAGTTGTTTGTATCGTATTGAAAATATTAAGGAATACAGTTTTGGAATTTTAAGAGCTTATAGTATACTGAAACCCAAGACTGAAGGTTAAGATGCAAGAACTTCAAAAAAATTTCAAGGAAAAAAAATCATTATACGACAGGGCACAAGAACTTAGACCTCAATTTTCAGATAATACAAAGGCCCTTGAGCATTTTATAAATGAATTGGAATTAATCTCAAAAAAATTTGGGATTAGTATTGATGAATTAATACAAAAGGCTGAACATCAGCAAAGTTTTGATGAGGACTTGATGTACGCCCTGTCCTTATCTAGAAAAATTCAAGTGCTTAAGAATGATAAAAAATGATCTTCTTAGCAATCTTTTCTATTGAAGTCGTGAGATCAGTTACCGATGGAAGTTTGCCATAAACGAGTGATGAAAAATTGTCTTGGTAATGTGTTGCGAGATTTTTCATTGCAACTTGTGGATTTTTGAAAAGGAGGGATTCAGATATTTTTTTCTCCATCCAATCGCCTTGGAACTCAGTATTCTTGCGGTCGTCCTCTCTTACGGCCTCTATCATTAATTTAAAGTCGCTATCTAAAAAAGTTTCAATTTCTTGGGACGCAAGGAGTTTGTGCAAATCATAAATGTGGCGGATATGTTCTTTCAACCCTTCAAGAGGATTTGCTGCGTATCCTGCACGTGCAAGTCCCATGACTTTTTCAGTAAAAGTTCGTTTGAAATCGAGAACATTTACTTCGAAATCTTCTAGCTCATACTCAGCAATCATCAATTCATCAACACTTCTAATAAACTGGGCCAGCATCGAAGATATTTTCATCTTTTTAAAAGGAGTAGGATTGGCAAATGAATTGATTTCTAAAACAAGATGATCATATGCATGGCCAAAATCATTCGATTTGATCAAACGTGGATAAGCATGAGCGGTCTTTCTAAATTTTGATCCTTTACTGGTTACAGGATGTGTTTTGTTTTCTTGTAAGGGGGGCGTCATCAACATACTTTCAATGTTTTTTATAATCGTTTTGATTTGTCCACCAGTTTCACTGCCATCAAGTAAAAGAGCGAGATCTACATCTTCAGAAAATCTTTCAATTAATTGATGAGCTTTTGAAAGAGAGGTACCTCCTTTAAAAACAACTTTGTTGGCATACTTACAAGAAGAAAGATTTTTAAGAACATAAGTTACCCAATAATCTTTCTCAATATAAACTTCTCTGATACCTAGTTTTTCAGAGGCAGTGGCAATAGCATCGATAAAATCTTGTTTCCTATGATGAAGTATCATTTAATTCTCCAGCTCTCTTTGTTGGGCAAAGAGGACGTATCAATTCCAAGATCATATTTAGTAAGAGGGTTAAGTGTTTGTTTTAAATTTTGAGAGAGTGGATTTCCTAATTGCTCAAGGATGGCACCAAGCACTGCTCGAACCATTGGTTTATATGTTTCTGCGTATTTGAGAAGACGGTTTTGTTCGTTTGCCTCCATGTTTTTAATGAGACTAAGGAGTTTTTCTAAAGATTGATTTACGTTTGAGCCTGCAATTTTTTTGATGTCTTTGATGGCATCAAGAATTTGAAAATATTTTTTGTTTTTGTTGTTAAAGCGCCCGTCTCTTTTTTGATATTTGATCCGGAGGTTTCCAACTTTCGTTGTCCTATTATATTTTTTTCCAATGATAATAACTTTATTGGAAATTTGATTGGTAAGTCCTAGTTTGTTATAAGCGGCATTTCCTGAAACATATCCCTCATCGGAAAGTCCTTTGACAATCTGGGACTCACTTGGGCCTCGTCCACCAAATTTGCTTTGCACGGGCCTATAGTATTTTCCCTTCTCCAATCTTTTAATGACTCCTTCTTTCACTAAACGGCTTAAGACAAGAGAGACGGCATTGAAGTTTTGAAGGTAAGCAAAGTCGTCGTAGGTGATGACGGTTCCTTCCTCGGTTTGCAGTATTTTTTGTTTAACTTCTTTTGCTATTATCATGCTTCTAGTATAGTGCAAATTGACGAGTTATTCAATCGTTTTACTCGTCAAAATCATGGGGTTGTTATGAGCTATGTATTTAATTTTAAAGAAGTTAAAGATGGTATTGAAAAATAGTTCAACCTGAAACTCCTATTTTTAAAAACTTTTTAGGAACTTATTCTTGCAATATTACACATTTTTTACCCATTTGTCAGAGCTGTATCCATTTCCTGATTAGTTGAGAACGAGAACTAGTCAAAACGGATATGTTGAAACCGTCAGAACGATTTCTTAAGCTCACTAACCACCCGGTCAAACACTTTTTTATCTATAAGATCGCCTTTGACAAATTTATACAAGATGCTATTGATGTAGGATTGATAGGGAAGATGTTCACTCGCGGCAAGATTTTTTAATTGTTCTACGAGTTCGTCGTTGATACGAAGATTGACCCGGGAATTTTTGGCGGAAGCGATATGGGTATCCCGCTCATTTTCATTTTTTAGCTGATAATTGTTTTTAAGCAAATCTTTTTCGATATTTTTTTCTGATTTGGTAAGTTTAAATTTACTTTTGGTCTTAAGATTTTTCATTTAAATAATGTACATCCATTGTACATACAATGCCAACCTGTCTTATGGAAAGTGTGGGCTAAATCGGGGCTAATGCGAACTAAAATGTCCCATAAAAGATCATGTATATGAACTTTAGCGGCCTATTTTTCACTTAGTTCCAACCTAACATAGGTCTAACTCTAAGTAATTACGATCAGGGTGTTTTATATTGTAACTTAAGAGATAGATCTCCAACAAAGTTGAATATTAATTAGTTAGGAGAATTTATGCAACATGACCACATTCAACATAATCACTCGAAAATGACAAACACTCATAAACATCATGCTTGCTGTGCTGGTGATCATGGTAAAAAGTTGGAAAGCGCGTCAGCCTTTATAGTTGATATGGATAAAATCTTCACTTGTCCTATGCACCCGGAAATTAAACAAATTGGCCCGGGAAATTGCTCTATCTGCGGAATGGCCTTGGAGCTTGCGCAAGTGAGTTTGGAAGAAGTTGATAATCCTGAACTGAAGGATTTCACGAGAAGATTAAAAGTGAGTGCGGTGCTATCAATCCCGTTAGTATTTTTAGCAATGTCAGATCTTATTCCTGGTCAACCGGTGCAACACAATATGCCGGTTTGGATTTATTCAGGGATTCAATTTTTGCTGGCAACGCCTGTCGTTCTTTGGGGAGGGCTGCCTTTTTTTGAAAGAGGATGGGCCTCCTTAAAAACCAGAAATCTTAATATGTTTACTTTGATTGCCACCGGTACGGGAGTGGCCTATATCTACAGTGTGATTGCAGCTTTTTTTCCAAGCATCTTTCCGGAAACATATAAAGTTCATGCAGGGATGGTACCGTTATATTTTGAAGCAGCGGCCGTGATTACAACCCTGGTCTTGGTCGGTCAAGTTTTAGAGTTGCGGGCCAGAAATCAAACTGGAAATGCTATTAAAGCGCTACTTGGATTGGCACCCAAAACGGCGAGCAAGATATCTGATGATGGAACTGAAGAAGATATACTGCTTGAGCACATTCATGTGGGAGACAAATTAAGAGTAAGACCCGGGGAGAAAGTTCCTGTCGATGGAGAAGTCCTGGAGGGACAAAGCACCGTTGATGAATCCATGATTACGGGAGAGCCTATGCCTGTGGTGAAAGAAGTTAGCAGCAAGGTTACCGGAGCAACCGTTAATCGTCAGGGTAGCTTTATCATGGTGGCCACTAAGGTAGGATCTGATACCTTACTTTCTCAAATTGTAAAAATGGTTGCTCAGGCACAAAGAAGCCGTGCCCCTATACAAAGGCTGGCAGATACGGTCTCAGCTTATTTTGTTCCGGCGGTAGTTTTAACTGCGATTATTACTGCGATACTTTGGATCTTATGGGGCCCCAAACCGGTCCTTACTTATGCTATTTTAAATTCAGTGGCGGTTTTAATCATTGCTTGTCCCTGCGCTTTGGGGCTTGCGACTCCCATGTCTATCATGGTTGGAACTGGCAAGGGGGCCACCCACGGAGTCTTAATTAAAAATGCGGAAGCCTTAGAGACTATGGGAAAAATTACAACATTGGTGGTTGATAAAACCGGTACTTTAACGCAAGGAAGGCCAAAGCTCTCAGAAGTTAAAACGGTAGGAGCATTTACCCAAGATCAAATTTTAAATCTCTGTGCCTCTTTGGAAAATGCCAGTGAGCATCCGTTAGCGCAAGCGATAGTAGAGGAAGCTAAAGAAAAAAAGATGAAATTTGAAGATGTGACAAATTTTGAATCTATGACTGGTATGGGTTTAAAAGGCATAGTGAGTGGAAAAGAGGTGCTCGTTGGAAATGAAAAACTGATGAATAAATTTCATATTGATAGCAGCGAGATAGCTTCCTTGGCCAAAGAGCTGCAGGAACAAGGTCAGGGGGTGATACTTATCGCTGTTGATAGAGTGCCTGCGGGGATGATTGCTGTGCAAGATCCAATTAAAGAGACCAGTATTGAAGCCTTAGCTTATTTTCACCACAGGGGTATAGAAGTTATCATGCTCACCGGAGATAACCATTTGACTGCAAAGTATGTGGCCTTAAAAACGGGAATTGATCGTTTTGAAGCGGAGGTACTGCCTCAAAAGAAAAATGAAATTATTCGCAAAATGCAGGCCCAAGGGAAAATTGTAGCTATGGCAGGCGATGGCATTAACGATGCACCAGCACTCGCCCAGGCTCACGTTGGTATCGCCATGGGAACCGGAACTGATGTGGCCATGGAAAGTGCGGGAGTTACTTTAGTTAAGGGTGATCTTTTAGGAATAGTACGTGCACATAAGCTCTCCCAAGCTACTATGAAAAATATCAGACAAAATTTATTTTTTGCCTTCTTTTATAATGCCCTCGGAGTGCCTATTGCTGCCGGTCTGCTGTATCCCTTTTTTGGATTTTTACTTAGTCCAATGTTTGCTAGTTTAGCAATGAGCCTAAGCTCAGTTTCGGTTATAGGAAATGCCCTAAGGCTCAGAGGAACTAAGCTTAATTAATAGGACCACAAGAATGGGAATGAAATAAATACAGTCTTGCAAAATTTTTGTATGACAACCACTTAAAAGATAATATATTGCGTTAAGAATTTAACCAAAAGGGTATTTATGAAAAAGATAATTTTTTTGCTGTTTGTATCATGTCTCTATAGCTCAGTTTTTGCGAATACGAGCAGGTCAATGAAAGTGTTTGAATGTTCTGCAGATAACCAAGATTTGGTCGAAGGTTATCTAAATATTGATACTACTGACCAGCAAAAACCAATGATAAATTACACGATTAAAATTACCGGGTCGAATATTTATTATGGTACCCAAGATCATGAAGCAGACTGTGTAAAAAGATTTGCACAAAGTAATGTATACATAATTAAAGGCCTGTATCATCCAGTAAATCGCAACGTATTGGTTTCCGCTCCCAATTGCCCAACAGCAAAATTTTCACTTATCGGAGATGAATTGGAAATTAAATATAATAGAACGAAACCAGATGGATCTGGCAGAGCTGAACATTACCTGACCGCAAATTATAAGGGATGCTACGCTATACGGAATTATGATAATGAGTCTGAAGAAACTCTTGATTAGTACTAATCAACTGATTAAATAAAGCTTTACTTGGTAAGGCTTTTTTTTACTAGATCGACAAATATATTAACATAATCACTGCGAATTTTTCTATCCATGGTGATAGCGTAATAAATTAATTCCTTATTGATAGTTTCAAATTTTTTAATTTTATATCTTTGCCAAAGATCAAATTCAACTGCTGCCGTTTCACACATTAAACCATGTCCCTTGCTTACTAAGAGTTTTAGCAGGGCACTATCTTCAACTTCGGCTACCACCGTATGATTTAGGTTTTGTTCTTCAGCCCATTTTTCAAAAATGTTTCTGACGCCCGAGTTATTAATAGGTAAAATAAAAGGCATGATTTTATTTTTTTGCAGTGGTGCCTGATTTGGATGCCCATAAATGGCGAGTTTGGTTTTGCCTAACAGGTGCGAGTGTACTTTAATTTTAACGTAAGTTGGAGAACGAGTGTCCGCGAGGATCAGATCAAGTTTACCTTCCACTAAAAGTGATAAAAGATATTCAAGTGAACCTTCCCGGCAATAAGCTCGGTTATCGGGTGAAAGTTTTAAAAAATTTGAAACGACATTTGACACTAGAACTTTTGGGATAGAATCAATTACTCCTATCGATAAGAAACTACCTCCTTGGGTAACCCCTTCTTTCATTTTTCTTATAACTTCTGAACCTAAATAAAATATTTTTTCGGCATCGGCAAAGAGCAGTTTCCCAAAGTCACTCATAATGAGACCACGGCCTTTTTTAACAAAGAGTTGCTGCCCAGAAGTTTCTTCAAAGGTTTTAATCTGGGCACTTATGGAGGGTTGGGAAACACGAAGCTTTTCAGCTGCACGAGAAACGCTTCCTTCTTTGGCAACCGTGTAAAAGTAAAATAAATGGTGATAATTGAGCCATTCCATATATAGATTTATCCTATAGTTAGTATATATATTATATATTTTAATTAATTATGTAAAGCTGTTAACCTCAAAATGCAAACAACAACCAGGAGGGATAATATGCTGGATGAAAAGGAAATCACGGTATTAAAAAGCTTACTTAGATTTATGAAAAAAAAATTATCTGTTAAAAAAGTTCGTCTTTTTCTGTCTAGAAATAACCAGATTTTGATCGGCAAATTGACAGTAAAAAGAGGGAACTTAAGCCTTTCAATCGATGCTCACGCTGCTAACGTCTTTCAGTTAAAAAAACGATTTCAAAAAATGGCAGATCTTATGTCAGCTTGAAACCAAGGAGAATCTAATGACTATTATTATTTCATTTAAAAACAAACCAGTAAACAAAGGAATTGCAAAACAAATCAGCGAGCTGATACATACAAAACTTTCCAGATTTAAAAATCAATTTCGGATTTTAAGACTGGTATTTGATGATATTAATGGGCCCAAGGGAGGGATAGATACTACTTGCACATTATCACTGTCGGGGCCGCGTTTATCGCAAAAGGTGTATAAGGCGCTGGGACGAAATGAAATTGAGAGTTTGCAAGTGGCACTAAAAAAATTTAAAAATGCAATTCACTCCAGCGAATTAAATTATTAGAGGAATGAATGATCTTTGTTGGCAATACTGGAGTTGATTGGTCTGATAATGCTTGAATATATTATGTCTACAGCATCTCATTAGGCAAAATTACAAAATGAGAGTAGCATTATTGGTAGTCCTTACCATTTGTATGACAAGGTTTGATTATGCAAATTGAAAACAAAGAATCATTTATTCCAGATAATCCCAAAATTGCTATTGTTACGGTGATATCGCCTCAGATTCCAGGACACAAGTCGGTCGAAGAGACGAATCATTCCCTTTATGAACTTAAACAATTACTAAAGACTTTGCATTTTGACTCCATAAAAGAATATATCCAAAGCATAAAAAAAATAGATGCCGGTCATGTGATCGGGGATGGGAAAATTCAAGAGATTCAAAATGACATTGATAAAATTGGTTTTAACCTTTTGGTCTTTGATATTGAATTATCAGCTTCCCAGCATCGAAATATTCAAGAGGCCACTGGACTGACCGTTGTGGATCGAAACATGATTATTCTGGAAATCTTTGCCAGACATGCCAGATCCAAAGATGCCAAGATGCAAATAGAAATTGCCAAATTAGAGTATGTTCTCCCTCGGATTCATTCGGTTTGGTATCACCAAGATCGAGGCGGTGGAGGGCCTGGCATGCGATCAGGTCAAGGCGAGACCGCCAAGGAATTGGAAAAGCGGGCGATTAAAGAGCGGATTGCTCATTATAAAAAAGAAAGTGGCGCAATTGCAACTAACTTGACTGAGCAGCGAAAAAAACGTGATGAAAATACCTATCTGGCGGCACTGGTTGGTTATACCAACGCCGGTAAATCTTCCTTGATGAATAGATTATGTCATGAGGAAGTATTGGAAGAAGATAAACTTTTTGCGACAGTTGATGCCGTTTATAGAGCAATGTCAATTCACTTTAAACCTCCCATTTTGCTGATTGATACCGTTGGTTTTATCTCCAATCTTCCCACTCAATTGGTGAAAGGTTTTAGAACCACGCTGGCTTCTGTGCTTGAAGCGCACTATCTCATCATCGTTTCTGATATCTCTCATGTTAATTGCAAAGAACAACTGATGGTAACTTTAGAAGTTCTTAAAGATTTAAAAGCAATGGATAGACCTTCTATTATCGTTTTTAATAAAAAAGATAGAATGCATGAAAATGAGCGGGCAAAAGATATTTTAAAAGAATTTCCAAACCATCTCTTGGTTTCCAGTTTTGATGAAGACGATGTTGAGCGGATTAAGCAGCAGGTGGTGCAATATTTTCAAACAGTCCAAAAAAATTATCATTTAATGATTCCTTATACTGATGGTTATGCTCATGCTAAAATTATGGAGCTAGGTAATATTATTGGTTCTGAAAACTGCGAGGATGGGATTAAATACCACGTCTCGGTAAAACCTAGTTTGGTAAATTGTGAAATTGTCAGTAAATATAAGATTGGAATCAACTAAAATTTTCAAAATAACAAAAGCAGTTTTAATACTTACGTAAAAATAGTTTAGAATCGATCATGTTTTAGGTTCTTTTAATGTAATTTGTAATTATAATATATTTGTAATATACGTTCGATTTAAGAATGGTTAGCTTAATTATGCCCATGCTGTTTAGATTTTCGCTCTACGGATTTTTGAAAAACTTAAGATTTTTTGAAGCGTTTTTGCTTCTTTTTATGAGAGAAAAAGGACTGAGTTTTACGGAAATTGGAGTGATGTTTGCCTTTCGAGAAGTTTGTGTCAATTTATTCAATATTCCAACTGGTGCCGTAGCAGATTTATATGGCCGCAAAAAATCTTTGATCCTTGGTTTGGTGGCGTACATGATTTCCTTTGTTATTTTTTCCTACGCTAAATCTATTGTCGGATTATATGTTGCTATGTTTTTATTTGGTATAGGGGAGTCGTTTAGGAGTGGAACTCACAAGGCCATGATTTTTGATTACCTTCGGATGAATAATATGACCAGTGAGAAAACTAGAATTTACGGCATTACCCGTTCATGGTCACAAAGAGGAAGTGCATCATCAGTGCTGATTGGAGCTTTGATTGTGTATTTAGGTAGTGGATATCAAAATATTTTTATCTATAGTATTTTTCCATACCTGTTTGGTATCTTAAATATATTATCTTATCCCACTTATCTAGATAGAAAAAAAGAGACAGGGACCAACGTATGTGAAATTTTTCATCACCTTTTAATAACAGCAAAAAAATGTTGGCAGTCAAAGGGGCTGCGTCAATTGCTTTTTCAGTCCACTATTTATGAGGGATCTTTTCGATCAGTTAAAGATTATTTACAGGTCCTTATTCAAACCATGGCGTTAACCCTGCCTTTGCTTGGCACGATTATGCCAACCCAAAAGATTGCTATATATTCAGCTTTAATCTATTTTGTGTTGTATTTAGTTTCTAGTTATGCTTCCAAAAGTTCCCATCTGTTTGTGAAATTAATGGGTAACGATGAACTTAAATCTATTTATGCGATTATGTTTTTATCTACTATCTTTTTTGGACTAAGTGCTTTGGGTTTTATTTTAGGTATGTCGTATGTGTCAATACTGTTTTTAGTCTTGATTTTCAATTTGCAAAATATTATGAGACCGATTATGACCGCTAGATATGATGACTTATCTAGCAGTGAGGAACAAGCAACTATTTTATCCATAGAATCCCAAGCTAATTCCGTGGGCATTTTTTTTATTGCCCCTATCCTTGGATATCTAGCTGACCACCAACATCTGGCAGGAGTATTTTTATTTTGTGGGATGATTCTGGGGCTTTATCTTGTATATGTAAAAATGGTATGCCTTTTTAAAAAATCAAAATTACCTCATTAAATTTGCTTTTTTTTACCTATGTAATAATCATAGTTTCCCGGATAGATGATTATTTCATTGTGAGAAACCTCATATACTTTTTGGGAGAGGGCATGTAAAAAATGTCTATCGTGACTAACTAAGATAACCGTTCCTTCAAATCGTTTAAGCGCATTCAGTAAAATCTCTCTTGATTTTAAGTCTAAATGGTTAGTTGGTTCATCAAGTACCAGTAAATTATTATGTTGTGATAAAATGGTGGCCAAGATCAAGCGACTTTTTTCACCGCCGGAGAGATGCTTAACTTTTTTAAAGACATCATCTCCTTTAAACAATAAAGCGGCCAGAAGGTTGCGAAGGTACCCGTCAGAGGCAATGGGTAGGGCCGCGCGGACTTCATCAAGGGCGGTATTTTCAGGTTTTAATAAATCCAGGGAAAACTGGCTGAAATAACCTAGTTTGATACTAGGCCCTAATTTAATTTCACCCGAGGTTGCTTCGGTTTGTCCGGCAATAATTTTGAGTAGTGTTGACTTTCCTGCTCCGTTAACTCCGACTACTGCAATTTTTTCAGTGCGCTTTATAGTGCCACTAAGGTTGGAAAATACTAGCTGGTTGCCCCCGTTTGATTGGTTCCAGGATTTGGATAAGTTTTTAAAAACAATAACATCATCGCCGCCCCGAGGAGCAACGGGAAATTCAAAATCTATGACTGCTTGATCTTCAGGGATTTCTACTCTTTCAATTTTATCTATCATTTTAATTCTGGATTGAACTTGAGCGGCGTGAGAGGCCCGGGCCTTAAAACGAGCAATGAATTCTTCCTCTTTTTGCAGCATACTTTGTTGCCTGGAATGTTCTGATTTAATTTTTTCGAGACGAACATCCCGCTCTTGTTCATAAAAATCGTAATTACCTGAGAATATTGTCACTTTCTTGTTGGAGATTTCGGCAATTCGATTGCAAACGTTATTCATAAAATCACGATCGTGCGTGGTCATAAAAATTGAACCTTTAAAATTTTTAAGCCACTCCTCGAGCCAAAGGATTGTTTCCATATCCAGATAGTTAGTGGGTTCATCCATAACGATTAGGTCAGGTTTCGTAACCAAAACTTTGGCCAAAGCAATCCGCATTTTCCATCCGCCACTAAATTCATCGGTTTTTTTAGCATGGTCTTTGGGGCCTATACCAAGACCGGTTAAAATTTGTTCAGCACGAACTTCCAAATCGTAGCCACCAACTTTTTCAAATTCAATTTGAGCGTGGCCCATTTTATCCAGAATGATACTGGCTTGATCTTCAGATAGTTCATCATATTTTTCTAAGGCTTCTTCATACTCTTTTAGTTGTTTTTTCAGTAAGCAAGTCAGCTTATCTCCCTCAACTACTTCTTGAAGCGCGCTTCTTCCTTGCATTTCGCCGACACTTTGAGAAAAATACGAAATTCTATATCGACTGGGAAAGCTGATTTGACCAAAGTCAGGTTTGTCTTCATTCATTATGATTCTAAAAAGTGTGGTTTTCCCGGTACCATTAGCACCCACAAAACCAAATTTTTCACCAGGATTTATTTGAAAGGTAACATTTTGGTAAAGATAAACCCCTCCGTAGGATTTAGAAATATTAGACAGATTCAGCATGAGCATTTTCCTTTGGCAATATAAGTGTTGCATGCTTTGTACAATAAAAGGAAGTTATGGACAAGTCATACTTAACCAATGAATGTCATTATAATAAATTCAAAAAGTTAAAAATACTGACAGCTTTAGGCATGAATCAATTGCTCATTTAAGAAATGTAAAATAATATTTGATTTTAACTTCATGGAAGAAATTATGAAACGGACAACCTTTATTTTTTTTATATTATTATTAGGCGGGCCACTCCTTGGGGTAGAATGGAAAAAATACCCGTACCATGAACCGGGGTCATCCATCATTTTTCCCAGGGATGAGGGGAGTCATCGAGCGGTCGCCAATCTTGAGTGGTGGTATGTTATTTTTCACGCCAAGGGAAAGATTACTGGACACGACTATTCAATTTTAGTGACTCACTTTAATAACACTTTTCGGTTTTTTACGATTACAGATTTAACGGAAAAAACTCATGAGAGCGGTACGACTAGGGGCAAGTTAGAGACTCATTCTCAGCATATGGATGTTAACCAGTATACTCGTTATGGACATGATTTTTTCCGCGTCAAAAAAGATACCAAAGGAACCTTGATACCTTTTGAATATGAACTTGAAACTCACTATACGGATATGTATTTAAAAGCTGATTTAGTAGCGCTTAGGCCTCCTATGATGGTTATGAAAAATGGACATTTCCAGGTAGGTAAAAGTGGCAAAACTTATTACTATTCGTTAACCCGTTTAAAAGCTCAAGGCATCTTAACTTATCATGGTATCACGGAACCGTTTGAAGCATCAGCATGGATAGATCATCAATGGGGACCATTTTTTGTTTCTCCCATTGAAGTTGGAAAACTTTTTGAATCATATGAATGGTTTTGCATGCAACTAGATGATGGAAGCGATATTATGTTAATTAATATTTATGACCGAAATTTTCGATTACCTCAAACGTCTAATTATGGTGCAGTTGAGATCCTTGATGTAAATAACCTTAACCAGCACACCTCTGATAGAAAATTTAAACGCCAGGGGTACTGGCAAGATCCTGTAAGTGGTCACATTATGTCCATGGGATGGACGCTGGATGTAGTTGATTGGGATTTGTCTCTAAATTTGGAACCGGATTTTTATGAACAAATGGTAAAGATGCCATTGAATGGTGATTTTTGGGAAGGCAGCATTTCGGTTAAGGGATATCATAAGGGACAATATGTGACGGGGAGGGCCTTTGGGGAGCTTATTCATCGCTTTCAAATCCCCGTTGTAAAAATTACTACGCTCAAAAAAAATTATCATTTAAACGAAATGATTAAACTAAAGTTTAAAATTATCAATCCAGATGAAGGCAATCCTTTGAAGTTTCGGATTTACAGCTTCGATGGAAATAATCAACACCTTTTAAAAGAGATTAATCAAGTCGAAGAAGTACATATTATGGCGAGCGATTTAATAGCAGTGGCCCATAAAAAATCGTACCAATTGAAAGTGGAAGCTTTGTCGGTCGATGAATCTATTGTGGGCGTAGGGTTAAGCCAAAATTTTAAAATAGAATAAACTAATATAGTCGGTTATTAGGCATAATAGACCGCTATTGTTTCTAAAGATTACCAAAGTTACAATTAATTATAAATTGTTTACAGGAATACGTACTTTGAATGCGTTGATAGCATATGTAAAAAATATTCTAATAAAAAATAACCTCGCTACCCAGGACCAGTTTGCGACTGCCCTTGAATTTCTGGAAAAAAATCCTGATTCTAATATATTAAAAGTACTACTTAAGCTTGAGATTCTTAATAAAGATCAGGCAATAAAAATAAAAAATGGCTTTGAAGCACACCAGGCCCGTAAAAAAAATCACATTGAAGGGGAAATGGGGGAAAGGCCGTTTATCCCTCAAGAAGAGCAAGAAGAGAATGCAAAGAACATTCCTCCAAGTACCTCTGAGCTAAACCAGGCCCATCAAGATATAACCACTTGTGGTAGTGGATCAATACTGGAAAAATACTTGAAGGACGCTAGAAGCCAAGGGGCATCCGATTTCCATATTGTGTCTGGGGCAAGTCCTATGATACGGGTAGATGGAGTGTTAAGGCCTATAAGTGATCAAGTACTCAGTCATGATGAAGCTAAGAAAATTATATATAGCGGGTTGATGGATGCGCAGAAAAAATATTTTGAGGCCAATAATTTCTTAGAATGCTGCCTAGTCTTTTCTCAAAATGAACGATATCGGACCTGTATAGTTAATCAACATAGAGGTATTGATGGATCATTTCGGATTATTTCAACCACTATACCAACCCTGGAAAATTTGGGTTTACCAGGGGATTTAAAAAAATTAACTTCTTTTGCTACGGGAATTATATTTTTAACGGGACCAAGCGGTACCGGAAAATCGTCAACTCTGGCAGCTTTGGCAGAATTAATTAACCAGGAAAGAGAAGATCATATTATTACGCTCGAAGATCCCATTGAATTTGTTTATCAATCCAAGAAGTGTCATATCAGTCAAAGACAACTGATCGATCATACAGAATCTTTCTCGACGGCACTTAGAGGTGCCTTAAGGGAAGACCCTGATATTATCATCCTGGGTGAAATGAGAGATTATGAAACCGCTTCTTTAGCATTGACTGCCGCGGAAACCGGCCATTTGGTTATGACCACATTGCATACCACTAATGCGGTACGAACTATTGAAAGAGTTTTGGATATGTTTCCGCCTGATAAAGTCTCCCAAATCAGGGCCATGCTGTCAAAATCGTTAAGGGCCGTGATTTGTCAAAAATTGATACCCAAAGCAGATGGGAAAGGAAGAGTCGCAGCTTTGGAAATCATGTACAACAACAATGCTATTTCCAATCTTATTTCAACCGATAAAATGATTGCAGTATCAGCTACCATTCAAACCAGTAAAAGCGATGGTATGGTCCTCATGGATGTTTATATTCAAGACTTACTCGCTAAAGGCATTATTAAGCCAGAAGATGCACATAAAGCAGTGGAAGATAAAAAAAGAATAACAATGAAAAAATCTATAAGAGGTTAAATGGCAAAAATAGATTACTTATTTGAGGAAATGTTAAAAAATGGGGGTTCTGATCTTCATTTATCCGAAGGATTTAGGCCTAAGATTAGAGAACATGGATCAATTAGGGAACTTGCCAATGAAAAAATATTAACTGTTAATACGTTGGAAGAATATTTATCAGAAATTTGTCCGAAAGATAAATGGCAAAAGTATAAAAAAACTAATGATATTGATTTTGCTTACGCCAAAGATAAAAATTCAAGATTTCGCGCCAATTATTTTCGCCAAATTCATGGAATGGGTGCCGTCTTTAGGATTATTCCAAACGAAATATTAACGATTGAGCAACTGAATGTTCCTAAAGTTATAACTAGCTTTGCAGAATTGTCCGGTGGATTGGTGTTAGTTACAGGCCCTACGGGATCAGGAAAATCGACGACCTTGGCGGCCATTATTAATCATATTAATGAAAATTCTCATAGATATATTTTAACGATTGAAGAACCTATTGAATTTGTGCATAAAAATAAAAAAAGTATTTTTTGTCATAGGGAAGTTGGGATACATGTTAAGTCTTTTGCTGAAGGCCTAAAAGTGTCAACGCGCCAGGATTTGGATGTGGTGCTAGTTGGTGAAATGAGAGATTATGAAACTATCTCACTAGCATTGACTGCAGCCTCTATGGGATCGTTGGTCTTTGGTACACTTCACACTAATTCCGCAATTAAAACCATTAACCGGATTATCGATGTCTTTCCTTCTGAACTGCAAAAACAAGCCCGAGGAATGTTAGCCAACTCATTAAAGGGAGTCTGTGCCCAATTGCTTATGAAGCGAATTGATAAGCCCGGGAGAGTGGCGGTGAATGAAGTACTCCTTGATATTCAAGGGCTCGCCACTTCAATTAGAGAAAGTAATCTATCAAACATTGGCAATTTAATGTTATCAGGGAAATCAATGGGAATGGTGAATATGGATGATTCCATTAAGGAAAAGTTAGATGCTGGAATTGTTTCAGCAAAAGAGGCGTATCAAAAAGCTGAGAATAAAGAAATATTTGAGGCCCAAATGAAGCACGAAGAAAGTAAAAAATAATTTAAATTCTAATCCTGGTTAATTTATTTTAAATTGTAAGGAAGCACAAAATAAAACATTACGACAAAAAACGAAAGATTACCCAGTAGTACAAATAAATGCCAGATTTCATGATTACCAAAATAAGGGGGGAATGGATTAGGTCGTCCTTTTTGAAAAATAATAGCTCCAACGGTGAAAAATAAACCCCCTGTCAGCATAAGAATTAAGGCGGTCAGGGGAAGTTTTTGATATAAAGTGTGAATAAAAAAAAGGGCCAACCATCCCATGGAAAGGTACGTAAGATTGGATAGAACCTCTGACATTTTTTTAAAAAAAATCGATTTAATAGTTATATAGAAAATGGCCATGCCCCAAGTAATTCCAAATAATAGCCAGCCCACCCAACCTCCAAGAATAATTAGGCAGATCGGTGTATAAGTTCCTGCTATAAGCAAATAAATGGCACAGTGATCAAGGATTCCGAGCACCACTTTGTATTTGTTAAAAAGTAAAAAGAAGTGAAGCAGAGTGCTAAAGAGAAAAGACAATAAAAGCGTGGTGCCGTAAATGGAAAAACTAATGATGTGGAGTGCTCCTTGCTCCAGAGAGGCAAAAACCACTAAAATAGTTAGCGCTGCTAGAGATAATATTGCACCAATAAGATGACTAATTGAGTTGAAATATTCGTTGCTATCCAAGGATGAAATCATGGGATCCATATCTAATTTACTTTTAGTCATAGTGCATACCCCTTTGCCATTTTGTGTACTTACTTGTATGATGGCCACAAAACGACTTACTACAGTAATTTATCAATGAATTAACTAAAAAAATAGGGGAATAATTATGATGCAAAAGATTTTATTGTTAACTGTAATGTTACTAGTTACCTCTTTCAACGCCTTTGCTTATACAATTGAGATGAAAACCAAAAATAGTAATACTCGTCTATCTCTCGCTAATTCCACTCATCCAACCATACTTGCCTCCTTTGGCAAAACTCTGCTTGGTGACCGCTATGGTGTGGTAGTACATGTAGAGGGCCATGGACAAGGTGTACTTAACTATGACGCTGTTTTTTATCCAACCCAAGGCACTTTAATTAAACAAGATAAACAATTATATTACCAAATGGATGAAGCTTCTGAGCCAGTTCTTCTTGCCAGAAAAGGATTTTTAGGAAGATGGGTACCTGTAGAAGGTATAGAACTCCAAGCAGATTTGATTCTCCGTGGTTCTGCTTACCATGCTCAAGTACTAGTGCATATTGACTAGAAGATGTCATAAAAAATTTCTGGAGCGTAATGATTGCTTTAAAAGAAATTTATAAAAAAGACATATTCATTTTTGACTGTGATGGCGTTGTTTTGGATTCTAACCAATTCAAAACTGACGCCTATTATGAAATTCTAAAAAATTTTGACGAAAAAAAAGCCTTGGATTTTGCCCAGTACCATAGAGAAAATGGGGGGATTTCACGATTTGTGAAATTTGAACTTTTCTTTCAAAAATATTTAGGAATGGAAAATTATAAAGTCTTGGCCCAGGAAGCTTCCAAACAATATGCTATTCTTACCATTCAAAAACTTAAAGAAGCAAAAGTTAATGAAGGTTTTTTTGACTTTTTAAAAAAAATTAATGGTAAAAAATATATTGTTTCAGGTGGGGCGCAAGATGATCTGATCCAAGTTTTCAAACATAGGAAAATGATCCAATTATTCGATGGCATTTATGGAAGTCCACCTGACAAATATCAGATTTTTGAGAGTTTAAATCTTGATGTTAAAAGGGCTATTTATTTTGGAGACAGTCGTTTCGATTATCAAGTGGCCAATTCCTTTAAGGTGGACTTTGTTTTTATGAAAAAGCTCACCGAGTTTTCTCAATGGAAAGAATATTTCGCACAAAAAGATGTATTAATACTTGATGATTTTGCTGATATTTTAAAAGTAGAAAGCGAAAATTAAAATAACCTTGATCAAGCAGCATGGTGGATAATTTTGTTTGGGAATTAGTTTCCTGATTTTTTAATCTCTGTATTTTCACAAAGTTGTAGTATAAAATTATTAAGATGGTTTTTTTATTTAGGAGAAAGGGATGTTATCTCGAGAAATAAATATTCTAGTCGTAGATGATGTAAAGGCCATGCGTAAATATATTATTAGAAAATTAACCGGCTTAGGTTTTCAAAATTTTGATGAAGCGGAAAATGGTGAAGAGGCGTGGGGGAAAATCAATACAGGTAAATTTCATCTAATTTTATCTGACGTAAATATGCCTATTATGAGTGGTATTGAATGTTTAAGAAACGTTAGAAATAGTGTTCCACATCGAGATATGCCGTTTATTTTGATTACTGCGGAAATGGAAGAAAAAACTAAAAGAGAAGCAGAAGAGGCAAAAGCTACGGCTTATTTGGTGAAGCCATTTAATGATGAAGATCTTGCCTTTGAATTAGAAAAAATTGCCGAAGGTGTGGTTCATCTAGCAGAAGGTACTTTAGTAAGTAAAAATAAAGAAAAACCTGAAATAAAAAAAGTAGGAGATGAGGTTTTCTTGGATACTATTTTAGAGGGAGTTGAGGATGTGCTCTCTGATCAGTGTGGAGTTACTTTAAAAAGTGGTATGACTCAACGAGTGGCTCCCGGAAAAGCGTGGGGGGTGCAAAGCAATGCCCAGATTTCTTCAGTCTCATATTTGATTTCCGATGCAAAGGAATTTTCAATTATTATTTATTTTGATGAAAAAGTATATCTGGCCTATGCTTCTAGGATGTTTGGCAAGCAATTCGAAAACATTGATGAAGCAGGTGATGATCTGGTTAGTGAGTGGTTAAACATTGCATTGGGATCTATTAAAAAAGTATGCAATGACGATTTTGGATGGAGCTTTTCTAATTTGATTCCGATCACCATCAAGGGTAAGCAACTTATAATTGGCAGCCAGGAAAAATCGATTGTCGTATGCCCTTTTGAATCATCCGTTGGGACGTTTCATTTAATTTTAAGTATGGGGGCAGAAAAAATAACTCCCTGGGATAATGCAGCTAATGCTTTTTAATTAAAAAGAACAATCATGAACAAATTAAAAGCAGTGCTTTTTGATCTGGATGGAACGATTATTAATACGGAACCAATACATGCCAAAGCTATTTTGGATGCCTTCAAATATTTTAACATTGTGCTTGATGAAACAAAATTTCAAGATGATTTTCTTGGTGCCAGTGATTATGATGTTTGGACAGCAATCCTAAAAGACAATCCTTCAAAAATTAAGTTTAAGGATTTAATAGAGATCAAAAATAAAAATTTTTTGGCCTTTCTAACTGAGTCTACTGCCGTCAGTATCAACCGGTTACTAACAAGTGGCGTGGTGGATTTTATCCAGAGGCTGGTGCATCAAAATATTAAATTAGGATTGGTTACCGCCAGTGATTTAGTGCAGACCACGGCAGTATTAAAAAAAATTGGTTTTGAACAATATTTTAATGTCATTTGTACAGCTACCGATACTTTCTTTTCAAAACCTAAAACCTCTCCTTATTTTTATACAATGAGACAATTACGTGTCAAAACGCATGAAGTGGTTATTTTTGAGGATTCATATTTTGGATTAAGTGCAGCCATGCAAACCGGAGCAAAAGTCATTGGACTGGCCACCAACGCTAAGGAAAAAGTAAATAAGAAATTTCAGCATATAAAATTTATTGGCGATTTTAAGGATGTAATATGTCAAAACTTTGTTTAATTTTTGGAATGGTAATAGTTTTTTTGGGATGGGGAGATGATAGTGCTTACGCCTTTGATAAAAATGGGCATCGGATTGTCGCGCAAATTGCATCCTTCCACTTGACCTTAGGAAGTAAACAAAAGTTAAAAGAATTAATGGGTGATAAGTCATTGGAGGAAGTTAGTAATTGGCCGGATGAAATAAAATCCGTGAATGAATTAGCTTCCCCTCAGGAAAATTGGCATTATATAAATTTAATGGAAAAAAACTATCAAAAATTAAAATCAGTAGAAACTTATGAAAAGTATTTCGCTCAATACCCGTCTTTAAGCTATGTCGAAATTCAAAAACAAATAAAACCTGATACTAAACTATTGAAAGGTGATTTAATTTGGGCCATCGATATTTTTAGAAATATATTAAATAATAAAAAGAAGAATAAAAATCAAAGATTGGAAGCTTTAGGCTTTTTAGTTCATTTTATAGGAGATTTGCATCAACCCCTGCATTGTGGATACGCACACGATAGAGGTGGAAATGACATAAGTGTTTTGTGGTATCAACAAAACACTAATTTGCATGCAGTGTGGGATAAAGAAATGCTTGAAATGAATAAACTGTCTTATACTGAGTATGTTCGTTTTATATACAAAAAAGGTGAAATTAATAGCGCAGAAATCTTAAAAGGTGATGTGATTGATTGGGTATACGAATCTGTAGATTTAAGGGATTCTCTCTATGAATTGGTTAAAAATGAAAAATACCAAGGTAAATACAAAGAGTTTAAATATCATTATGACTTTGTTAACATCTTGAATAAAAGGTTGGTTTGGGCCGGTATCAGACTATCTAAAATCCTTAATGAGTCGCTTTAAGTACACTCTATCAAAGAAAGAATTGCCGCTTTAATTTATATTTATTGGGAATTCTTGGGTGCCTTTAACTGATTGCCGATACTCATTGGTGAGTTTATGTCTACCAAAGGGTAAAAGT
>Ga0208957_1000591_pt1 | contig 26943 bp, 24 predicted proteins | sample RifOxyA1_FD_184029 | JGI IMG/M metagenome (GOLD analysis project Ga0208957, IMG submission 184029) | Groundwater microbial communities from Rifle, Colorado - Rifle Oxygen_injection A1 (SPAdes) | ecosystem: Environmental > Aquatic > Deep subsurface > Groundwater | place: Rifle, Colorado, United... | reverse complement strand
AGTAGGAGCACTATCCCATTGCCAACCAAAATTTGAAATCGTGGAGGGGAGTGTTCCTGAAGTATTGAGTTGAATGGCCCGCATTGAGGCGTAGTTTGCAGAGAGTGATCTGACCTGTCCACCATCGATTGCGGCAACATTAGTAGTTCCGCCAATATTTAGTCCGCTTGTTCCAAGATGATCAAAGAAAAAGCCGATGATGTTTAAAGTTCCACTGGTAGCGGTAAAATTCCAGGTTCCCACTCCTCCGGTTGCATCCACGATGGCCTTGTTGGTGGTGGTTTGAGGAAGTGATTCATTAGGGGCTTCCGCTTTAAAAGTGCCACCATTTAAAAGAATGCTCTGTCCATTTCCCAGATATAATTTACTGTTTTGTTTCATGGTAAAAGTAGCACCATTAACTTGAAGACCAGCTGGGAGAGTTAAAATTCCACCTTCATCAATCCTAAATTCAAAGTTGTTGGTAGCTCCTAGCGATAATTGGTTGGTGATATTAATCCCGGTATTGGAAATATAAACGGCACCGCCGGCGGCTTTATTAAAAGTAAGTGATGTAAATGCTGAACTGCTGATTACGCTTTGATTGGTGGCAACGGTTCCGTTGTCTCTCAACGTAATAGTGTGTGCATTTTGCACAAGCGTACCGGTATTTTCGAGAGAGCCGTATATTTCCAAAGCCCCACCAGTCATAGTCAAAGTCCCATTTCCAATAGTGAGTGATTTGCAAATTGCCGTGCCTGTACTGATAATGGGGTCTCTAATTTGGTCGTTAATAATACAGTTCAAGGATGCTGTTGGAAGTCCACCATTCCAGTTTCCTGAAGTATTCCACGCCGTACTGATAGCACCGCTCCACATGGTAGTAGTACCAATAATATTAGCGGGATTTCCTAAATTAATAAAAGGAGCGTAGGAGCCGTTTATTTCATAATTCTCGGTGTTTGCCGTATCGGTGCTGGCATTAATTCCAAGACCAACTGTTCTTTGGTTATCAGCGAGAGCATCTATATCAATTTCAATATAGATACAGACCAATGGAGGATTAGTAGCGTGGGCTGGAATAGTGGCTCCAGAAGTAATATTTATGTCTGCATATGCGTTGGAACCAAAGAACGGGGCACTTCCAAGTAGTGTGCCTCCAGTACTATTGCAATCGGCATCATAATACGCTCTAAGCTGAGTAACATCGCTTGCTTGAGCCGTACCATCCAGCGTAAATCTTATATATGTTAGTCTCGTATCATTAAAGCTTCCGGCCTGAGTTTGTCGAAAGCCAAATCTTCCCATGTTATAGGTTTCACCTTGATTAACACTTGTAGGTCCAGTTGCCTCCTGAGAAAGTTGGATAGTATTTGTAGGGGTACCCCAACTTACGATATAGGTTGGATCATCAGTAAAACTATCACCGGAATAATCACCATTATAATTGGACATGATGAGGGTACCAGCAGCAGCATTGGTTTTGACGGAGATTATTCCGCTAGCGCCCGAGCTATCAGAATCAAAAACCATTCTATCCAGGGTATTGCCAGGTATTTGTCGGTTTAAAACCAGTAAATTAGTGTTATCACCAATTGGAAAAGTGAAAGCTCCGTTTTGTAAATAATAAGTGGCATCAATGGTTGCGCCTGAATTAATGGTGAGTCCGGTGCCTCCCAGGTGACTAATCGAATAGTACTTAGCCTTGATGGTTCCGTTGATAGTGATGGTGTAACTGCTGGCCACATTAATTGAAGTTATAGTGACAGCCTGGGCCAGGTTTCCAATAAGTTCTAGTGTCCCTGACACACCGACTGTTAATGTTCGTCCGTTTGATAAAGCCAGGCTGCCACCCGGCTCAATTTTGAAAGTTCCTCCATTAATGGCAATATTGCCACCGACCGTTAATCGGTTCCCTGAAGCAATGATAAAATTACCTGCAGTCAGCGTAAAATTTCCATCAACTTGCCAATCACTATTAAGAGAGACTGTTCCTCCTGTCTTATTGATCGTAACATTTCCCGGGAAAGCGGTTTCAGCATTAATACTCTGATTGGAGGCTCCCCTAAATGAGATTGTGCCACTAGTTGCCTGGGTAAAGGTGTAGTTTGTACCGATGTTTAAAGCACCATAGATACTAAAGAGAGTTGTTCGACCTTTCCAATCAACTTTTCCAGAATCGGATAAATTGGCGTTTTGGCACGGCCTTTCTGTGGTATCTGGAAAATAAGGGAACGAGTAAGCTGGTCCAATTTGACAGTCAGTAGTACTGGTTGGGAGTAGGTTGGTTTGCCATTCGTCAGTCTGGGCATAATTTGCACCATTTATATTTCCGCCACTACCGTGCCAGATGCAGACGTTGCTACCGACTATAAGTGCGGTTTGAGCAGAGACTGGTGGTGAGCCAGAAACTGACCATATGTAATCCATTGAGTTGGTAACATCATTGGTGTCGCCAATACTTATGGCCAGTGTATTTCCAGTTTGGGCCACAATCGATACGGAAACTAAAACATGAATGCATTTTGCGGTAGAATTACTGATAGAAAGGTCACCAGCATTTAAGTAAAGAGTAGCTTTAGCAGGATTGCCAGAAGGGGTGAGCGTTGATCCCAGTTGAGTGTCAGTACCTGCTTCATATGTGCAATTTGCGTTAGTATCCTTATAAACATTAATTTCTGAAACGTCTGAGGAGTTGTTGACTCCACCAAGTGTTAAGGTAATACTTTCTATATCAGTTGCGGGTATGGCCGTGGAAGTCATTGAGAAGGCGAAAGTTGCAAAATGCATATCATTAACACCCGCAGCAACAGTGCTAGCTGGTACTCCGCTTGGTGAGCTGTTAATGACTTGCAAAGATGCTCCGGCTTCATCTCCCCAGCTTATTTTATTATTGGGGTCGATTTCATAACCAGTGCCCCCAATCCCGGAAAAATTATCCAGAAGAGTGCCTGATCCATTGTAAAGAGAGGCAATTATATTTTTTTGTGAACCGGTTGCACCTTGGTCATAAAAGCCAAGCATGCTCATGCTGGTTGGGATAATAGCCGAGGCACCTAAGGTGATTGCCGCACCATTGGTCGGAATATAATGGATATCACCATTTTTAAGATTTGAGATGTTGCCGGTTACGTTGATACCCGTGCTGGTCATATGGTAAATGTTAAAGAAATTTGCAGAGAGCGTGCCGGCCATGGTGAAAGTAAACATTCCGCTATTGTATGTGGTTAGCGTTGATACACTTCCAGGTGAACCTGCGAGGTTAATCAACCCGGTTGAACTGATGTTTAAGGTCGTAGCATTACCCATTTCCAATTTGCCATTGGCCTCAATTTTTAAAATGCCGTTGACGGTGATGTTTTTAAGACAACGAAAAGTACCGCCCGATTTAATAGTTAAAGTTGTTCCGTTGGGAATTGTGAGATCGCTTGCAGTAGTATCCAGAATAACCTGATCATAAATCTCCACTTCACCAGAACCGGTATTAATCTGTAAACGATTAGTGATATTAAATGATCCCCGCAAAGACGTCTTGGTGGCATTACTGATTTGCAGTCTGGGTATGGGGTCGACGTTTTCGAATGACTGATAGCCAGTCCCCGCCATGATCACTTCCCAGTTGTTGGTGGCATTTAAACCACCTGAGTTAAGATTTTTAAAATAATCACCCTCAAGAGTTAAGGTCTGTTGAACATTAGCATTTAAGGCACCTGAGCTGATTTCAAGGCAACTTAGAGTATAGTTATTTGCCGGCCAAACGGGAGTATTTATGTCAGATTGAATATAGGCGTTTTCAATATTAGTATCGGGTGCATTTTGAGGAGACCAATTTTGCTTAGTATTCCAATCAGAATTGAATCTTGATTCCCATATTCTATTGTTAGCTGCACACGCAGCTTCAAGTCTCGAAGGTAAGAGACTTGTAAGAGACGCCGCTACTATTAACAATCCTAGATACGGCATAAATGTAATTTTACAAATTTTTAGCATATTGCCTTTGCTTCTTATCTGCATTTTGCTTGTAAAATTAAGTCTTTTCGCCACCAACGTACTACAAAAAGAAGGTTAAACTATTATCACACGGTATCTTGTTGGGCGCAATGCGTTAAATTATTTTATGATTAAGGCTATCTATGCAAAATTAACCTAGTTATTTTAGATAGATACATATTAAAAGAGGTATGTGGTAGAAAATGAAAATACCCCAATTTTCTTAATTGTCCGCAATATAGACAAAAATTTGTGTGGGAGGTTGGCTAACCAGTTGTGTTTTTGTTAATTATCACAAATAATCAAGGGGTTAGTGGTTTTTGAACTATGCTATAATAAGTTTTGGATTGAATGTATAATTTATTCGCCGAGAGGTTTTCATATGGGAAATAAAACAGACAAAAAAGCTAGCAGTACGAATAGCAAAAAAAAATATATCAAACCTCATATTATTTCAGAACCACTTATGACCTTTGGGGCAGTTTGTAACGGAACTACAGTTGCGCAAAGAAAAACTACCACTGGAGCTCCACATTTTTGTAAAGCTGCTCGTTTGTTGTCGTAAAGAAAATGGATATTACCAACTTTTCCAATCCTTTTTTATGCCAAAAGAAAATTGATCTTATCGAAAAAGTCCCTACGGAATTTTCTTCAAATTATAAACTCCAGCTTGATTATCACGGAATACCTTTTAGTATAGAAGCTTCGAGTGAAGCGATTCTAAAATTGATCTTGAGTTTGGTGCCGGTTGGTTGGGTGAAAAATGAACTGAGTGAACCAGGCCTTAAGTTAAGTTTATACTCCATAAGAGACTTTAATATTTCTAGTTTTGAGTGGGAAAACGAAGCAAGCGCCGAATGCTTCATTAGCAAGACGAATAATCAAGAAATAGCTATCCAACGAGATTTTGCTGGAAAAATGATAAAAGACCACGTGGTGGCAATTATAAACGAGGATATTGTTGACGGTTTTTTTAATATTTTAAGATGGTTTATGCCCAGGAAGTTGCTTGGAATAAGCAATATAGTTTTACATAGCTCATGCGTAGTGGTGGATCAGAAAGCTTATATTTTTCTTGGACATTCGGGATATGGTAAGTCGACCCTCACCACACTTGCTGATGAAAGACCCGTGCTTGGGGATGATATGAATATACTTTTTCAAAAGGGGAATGACTATTATGCCAAAGGGGCAGCTCTTGGCGGGCTCTATAATAATAAATCTATTCTTGATCAGAGCTTTCCGGTGGGTGCATTTTACTGGCTTTTTAAATCCAGTGAAAATAAAATTGAAAGGATGGAGGCAGCCGAGTCTTGTCGTAAATTTATTTCTTCCTGCGCTAATGTTTTTTGGGGAGAGTCTGATGGCCAAACAGAATGTGAGATGATGAAGCTTGCGACGGATGTTATAAACCGATTCCCATTTTATAATTTGTATTTTTCCCTAGATAAAGGATTTTGGAAATATGTTAAATAGTAATGCAAAAATTGTCAGAAAAAAGCTACCTTGGCAGGAATTGGATGAGAAAATCGTTATTCTCTCTCCAGAAACCAGAATGTCCCATGAACTCAATGAAACCGCCAGTTGGATTTGGAAAGAGCTGGAACATGAAAGGTCTTTTAAAACCTTACTTACGGGATTAGTGGAACATTTTGAAGTAGATGATACAGTTGCCAGCGCGGATTTAGCAGAAGTTTTGAAAGCTATGCAAGATATTGCTTTGATCGAAATCCATGACTGATCAAAAAATCTTGGATAGTTATAAGAAAAAGGCAGAAGCAAAGTGTATTCCGCTGCAAGCTTCTTTGGAACTTACTTCAAAATGCAATCATACCTGTCTGCATTGTTACGTTGATAAAAATGCCGAGTCTGATCTTTCATTTGAACAATGGAAGGTGATATTAGATAAACTTAGAAAAGCTGGAACTTTATATGTTATTTTCCTTGGCGGAGAGGCGCTGATACACCCTGCATTTTTTAAAATAGTTGAATATGCCCATCAACTGGATTTTCATACCTCGCTTATCACCAATGCTTTTTTAATTGAAAATCAGGAGTATGCTAATAAATTAGAAAAAATCGGACTGAATAATATTACAATTTCACTTTATTCTACTAAAGAAAAAATTCATGATGAAATGACCGGAATGCCGGGTTCGTACCAAAGAATTATTAAGGCCATTGAATATCTTAAAAATACTAAAATCAATATTGGTATTAATACTTTGTTAACGAAAAAAAATATTGAAGATTATTTTTTGGTCTGTGAGTTTGCCATCAATCATAAATTGGATTTTAACAGTGACCCCGTTGTCACTTGTGATTTGATGGGAAAACAATGCAATTTAAGTCTTAGACCTTCGAAGGATCAGCTGGCACAACATTTTAAAGACAAAGGCAAGAAGTGGCCCGAAAGCATTCCCAAGCCTAACTCCGTTGATTTGGATGCAACTATCTGCAATATGGCCAGAACTAAGTGCGCGGTCAATCATCGAGGAGAGTTACTTCCTTGTGTGGAGATTAGAGCAATTATTGGTAATTTACTTGAAGATGATTTTCAAACTATCTGGACTAGTGATCAAGCAGATAAGTGGAGATTATTAAAAAATAAGAATATAAAAAATCTTTTTAATGATTCAACCGATAGTTTTTTAGATGTTTGTCCAGGAATGGGGTTAAATGAAATGCGAGATGCTTTGATTATCCCTGAATACATGAAAATGTTAGCTCAAGTTCAAAAAAAGGCCCGGGAAGATTGTATGCAATCTTATGCTTTTCCTTTTTCAGGTCTCAGTATGCTGCCCCTACTAAAAGACCAAGATGAAGTTATTATTAATTTTTCAAAAACAGAGGTGGAAGTTGGGGATATCGTTATAATTCGACTAGATAAAGAATTGGTGGTTCATCGGTTAATTCAAACAGGTCCAAGAAATGTCCTCAAAGGGGATCGCTCTTTACATTTTGATGAAATTTCTCTTAAGGATGTTCTTGGAAAAGTTGAAGGATTTATTAGAAACCAAAAAGTATATAGATGGGGACCCAGCGGTCATCTATTGAAAAAATACGTAGCCTATTGTTCGCATAAAACTCAAAGGGGTTTTCCTATAGTCATACGAAGATTTTTTTATTTGATTATTTTTCTTTTGATCCAGATTGCCAGTTTATTTTTTGTTTCAGATAGTCCATTAACCAATAAAAATCATATTTGATATACTCCGTATAGCTATCTTTGGTCAAATGTTTAATAAGAAAGTAGCGGATTTTTAAATTTTGGTTTTTCATTAAGAATGAAAAAGTAATTAATCTTTTATAAATCATTTTTTTTAGAAAAGTTAGCGGTCTAATACATGCGGGGTTATGATACTCGAAATAGCGATTAAGAATAAAAAAGACAATGTTACATGAATTTTGTAGGTGGTACTTTCTTATTAGTTCGAAGAAATAATCCCATTTGATAACTTTTTCGTGGTGGGAAATAAACTTGAAAACATCAATCATCCAAAAAAATTTTATAAAAGTATGCGAAAATGCCAGATGTCCGACCAGATGAACTAAAGAGATTTCAGGACTTAATATTTTATAAGGGGAATGAATCCATGGTAAGGTTTCGACCAACGGCAAGCTTATGTGGAAAAATAATCTGGTATGTGCCTCTATCACCAGATTTGTTTCTAAATGTGGTTTTTCAAAAGTCTTTTTAAAATTATTGGCCCTCCATTTAGAATCAGCGACGATGTGGTATCCATGACTGATGAGTATAATTTCGAGATCATTTAAAGATTTTTCATCAACCAGTAGATCTATATCTGACATATATCTGGAACCCAAGTCGGGGTAAAGTGAATGGACAAAAGACATACCTTTTAAAAGTACAATGTTTATATTCTTGGACTTTATTTCATCTTGTAAGCTTAAGAGTTCATTTTCAAATGCTTTGATTTTATGCCATCTGCAAAGCCAAAGCGTATGATATTGTTTCCTGTTTGCTACAGGAATTATTTCAGGATGGTATCTGTCAAAAAGTCCCTCTAAACAATTTTCTTCAATGTCCTTATCATCAGCTTTTGTGAATTCGTTAATTAAATTAGGGGGAAGAAAGTTTTGAGATGTCATGATAGGTATGTAAAAGGCCGGTCACTTTTTTTATGCAGTTCAAGTGCCTTGGAAAAAAGGATATAGCCTGAAGTTAAAAGGATTACTGCCCAGATAGATAGAATAAAACATGATTGAAAATAAGTATGATAGCTAATTTGTTCATGCATGATTTGTCTGGTGGATTCTAAAAGTAAGTTAAAGGGAGATGCGTAGTGCAGGTGGACGTTTAAGCCATACGGAAGCACCGTTGTTGGAAAATAAGCTCCAGCTAAGATAGTGGCAATTGATACTAATCTCATCAACCAGCCTTCACCTCTTTTTAAAACTAATAATATAGAAACTGACACGAGACCAAGGCCTGTGAAGATTAAAATTGATATAAGTTGAATGGGAATTGCCAGCAATAATGCATAAAAGGTCACATCTATTACAAAGAATACTGTGGCTAAAAAAAGAACCAAGGCTACTTTTAGTATTTCAAAGATACTGGCGCACAGTCCTTCTATAAAAAAGGCATATTGGGGTGAATGTTTTAGTAGTAAGTGATTTTCAAATGCACCATCAAGGGTGGCGTTTTTCATGTTTCGACTAACGATGGTTATAAAAAATGATGGAATCCTAAGTGCGGTTTCACCGATTACGATAAAGGTAAAATAGTCAATTGCTTTGCCAGAAAAAATTTCCAAATTGGGGACAAAGGCTTTAGCGGTATACCAAAAAACCAAAAGTACAATAAGTTCGTTTAATAAAATTGAAAATAAAACTAGCGGGTTTTGATAATAGTATCGATATTCCTTGATAAAGCATATTTTGATTTGATTAAACAAGCATGCCCCCTCTTAAAAATAGGGTACGGGTAGCGAGTTTTTTAACATCCTGTGCTTGATGAGAAGTGAAAAGAACAATTTTGTTTTTAATATTAAGCGTAATCATTTTTGAAGCAAATAGCGCTGTTTCATTATCAAAACTGGCCAGTGGTTCATCGAGCAGAATCATTTTTGGTTTGTGCATAAGTGCTTTAAATAAAAGTAAAATATTTTTCATGCCAGTAGAGCAAAGATAAAACTTTTGATTGATGGCTTCTTTAAAAAGTGAATTACTTTTCCAAACTTCGATTTCTTGATTTAGGTGTAATAAGTCTAAATTATAAAAAGAAGCAAAAAAATAAATATTTTCAAGACCTGTAAGTTTTGAATACAGACCATTACTTCCAGACGGCATCCAACCAATGAAGTGCCGATATTTTTTACTGACTACTTCAAGCGGTAAATCATCTAGAGTAATTAGACCAGAGCTTGGAAGCGAGAGGGTAGAGAGAATTCTAAGAAGGGTGGTTTTTCCTGACCCGTTATCACCTTGTATGGAAATAATCTCTTCTTTCTTAAATGAATGATTTAGATTATTCAATATCAGCTTATTGGGGGAATAAGTTTTATTTAAATTATTGATGGTTAAAAAGAAATCACTCATTAAAAATCGCTGCTAATAAGTATGAAATAAATAAAATTATACCAGATATGTAAAAGAATGGGAGGTAAAAGGTGATTAAATCGCTCCCGAAAATAACCATAGATAATTGAAGGAACTATGACCAATAAGGCCCAAAGTGGTGGGTGATTGAAAAAATGCATTAAAACAAACAGTATACTGGTTAGAAAATTTGCAAAAGAAATAGTTAAAAGGCGGTTTTGTAATAGATTAATTTTAAGTAAAAGACTTTGCAAGATACCCCTGAAAAGACATTCTTCTATAATTGGAAATAAAATAATGAGTAAAAAAAAAGTATGTACGGTGATGCGGGAAAGACTCTCTTTTTCATATAAATCGATAAAAGGAAAAAGAAAACCAATAATCCCGATCAAAAAAAAACTTAAGTAAAATTTGTCTTTAAATAGTTTGACCATCATATCAATACGGTAATTATAGTAGGTAGAGATATAAAATGGAACATAAGATTTAGAGCTGGACTTAACATGGTACATTAAATAAAATCTATATTAAGGTAACTGTTAGTGTTTTTCGAATTGCGACAGTAAAGAAGTTGGATGAATAAAAAATTTCGAAGTTTTATGAATAACCGAGAGCTTTGCAAGTCTTCTTACAGAGAAGATGGCAGACACACCTTATGGGAGTTATATAAGCGATATTCGAAATTAGAAGAAGGTTGGAGTCGAGAAGTTATTTATTGGCAAAAGTCCACGGAAGGCGATTTCCCAGCATTGTTGTTTAAAACTAAAAAAAAGGGACCAGCTCTTTGGGTACTATCGGGAATTCATGGAGAAGAGCCTGCGGGGCCAAATGCTTTATATGAAAATATCAATATTTTGCAACAACTTAAAAATGAGAATATTCCAGTGGTCTTCATACCGATGTGTAATCCTTTGGGATATTTTAAAAATTGGAGATATCCAAACGAATATCGAGACTATAATAAGGGAACTAGCGTTGGAGATTCAGAACATCTTTTATTTAATGATGATTACCACCCCAGAAGGTTGTCTCCGGCATGTGGTGATGCTGATCAATTAACTAAAGCCGTTTTAAAGAACATCAATCCACGTCCTCCGATTTTATCAATGGATTTTCATGAGGATGAAGATTCCAGAGGTAGTAATACTTTTTCTTATATCTATTCTCAGGGAAAGTTGGGAGTGGTGGATCCAATTGCTAAAATGGTAGTTGAAATTTTAACGGGTCATGATGTGCTTTTGCAAAAAAATGGAGTAACCCGCTTTGGGGACATTATTGTTGATGGCATAGTTAATGCTTCCAAGGATGGATCGATCGATGAACTACTTGCCTCCAACGTAATATACAAAAATAATAGTATGATTCTCAAACCTCCGACTAAAACTGTTATTGTGGTGGAGACCCCTTCTGTGGGAGTACCTCTTGAAAAGAGAGTTATTGCTCATTCAGAAATCATTCACCATTTGGAAATGTTTTTTCATATGGCGTGCGAAGGTTACTAGAATTTTTTAATAAAAAAGCTCTGGTTTTGTTTCAAAAGTCATAATAATTAATATTGAAATTAACTAATTAGGTGAACGCTTTCTTAAATAAATGCATTTTTTACTATCTGTGAAGGAAACATAGGGTGTTGTTATAAGTACCAAGTTAAAGATTAGTAATCGTTAACAAAAGGGCACCTTTAGTCATAACTTGCTGAAATTATTCGGGTGATTTGTGCCTAATGAGATATAATTTCATCCTAGTATTTTTCTACTAAAAAGTGCTTGGAAAAATGAAGCTAACAATAAAATCAAATAAAAAAAAGTATCTATTTACAACATTAATATTAAACGATAAAAATAATCAATTTTTTAAATCGAAATAATCTTTATATTTAACAATAAAGAATATGAACGAATAAGTTTTCAAGGAGACTGATTATGAAAATTTCTGTGTATCTTTTAGCTCTTTTAATGTTGGTTTTTGTTTCTTGTAAAGATTCTTCACAAGATGCTGAGCAAGTAGCTCCTGCTGAACAAGCAGTTGAAGCAGCTCCTGTTGATGCAGCTCCTGCTGATCAAGCAGCTCCTGCTGAACAAGCAGCTCCTGCCGAACAAGCAGCTCCTGCTGAAGAAGAAAAAACTAATTCAGGAAACTAATTAGTTTTTAAGCTAAAAAAAAAAGAAAGGCATCCTTAATGGATGCCTTTTTTTTTGCTTGTTAAGTCAGAGTATTTCTAAAACGTTTTACACTAATGATTAAAATCACTAAAGAAAGTAGAATTAAGATTCCCGAGTATTGCAAAACAAATAACCATGGCCCATCTTTAAGTAGGATATTACGGGCCAAGCGTACAAAATAAGTGAGTGGATTTAGGTAAGCAAAAAATTTAAGATAAATTGGCATGTTTTCAATGGGAAACATTATTCCTGCCAGCATCTGGGCTGGAAAAAGAAAAATAAAACTACCAAGCATAGCCTGTTGCTGACTGGAAGCAAAAGTTGATATCAACATTCCAATACAAACAGTGCAAAATACAAATGCAGCAGCAGCAATCCCCAGCGCTAAAAGCGAACCACGCACTGGCAAATTAAATATTATGATACCTGCGGCTAGGATTATGGGGATATTAGAAAGTCCCAGTAAAAAAAAAGGAATAGTTTTTCCAATAATTATTTCAGAGCGTTTAATCGGGGAAGAAATAAGCATTTCAAATGTGCCCATTTCTTTTTCTTTGGCAATGCTCATACTGGTGAGAATTATAGAGAGTATACAAACAATCATGCACATTACACCCGGTACCATAAAAAGTGCACTTCGCATGGCAGGGTTATAAAGTACCCGGACATCAAATTTTATAAGAGGACTTCGTTTTTGTTCAACCTGTGAAAACATTATAGCTTCGATATAACGTTCAACACTTCGGGCTTTGACGACATTACTGGCGTCAATTAATAATTGGGCGCTTCCTTCTGATCGATCCATTGCCCGAGATAAACCTTTAGGAGGAGCGATTAAAATGGCATCGGCGCGACCGGCCTTAATGAGATCAAAAGCATTGAGTTCATTTACCGATTCTGTGATAGGAATAAAATTTCCACTTGCTATGGCATGATCATAGATACTTCTCATCTTATAATCATTATTATTAGTAACCAGTCCCAAACGGATATTTTTTACTTCCGTTGAGATAGCAACTCCAAAAATAATTAATTGAATAATAGGCATGGCAAAAATAAGCATACGCATGCGAGGGTCGCGCAAGGCTTGTAAAAATTCTTTTTTAATAAAACTTTTGATAGTGATATTCATGGCTCTAAATCCTTTTTAAAAATTAAAGAGGCGAGTCCAATAAAAACAAAGTTTATGATAATTAGTCCAATAAAGGGGTTGATTAGATCGACAATTGAAGTCCCTTTTAGAAATAGTGAACGATTAATAACCATAAACCAGCGAGCTGGAAAAATCATAGTTAAATAATGAAAAAAAGTAGGCATGTTTTCAATGGGAAAAATAAAACCAGAAAGTAAAAATGACGGTAATAATCCCGAAGTCATGGCAAATTGCATGGCCATAAGTTGTTTGCGACACACAATAGAAATTAAAAGTCCTTGTCCGAGATAGGCCGTGATAAATAAAAGGCATCCCAGCAGAAACGTAAAATGACTACCATGAAAAGGCAGACCATAAAATAAGCGCGCAATAAGATAAATAAATATAACGGCGGTTATCCCAATAACTACATAAGGGGTGAGTTTACCTATGATAATTTCAAAAGGTGAGGCAGGGGTAGTCAGGAGTAATTCCATAGAACCGTTTTCCCATTCACGTGCCACGGTTAGAGAGGTTAGTAAAATAGAAACAATAGATAGCACTACTACGGTAAGACCTGGGACTGTGAACTTAGCACTTTCTAGTTGGTGATTAAAAAGAAAGCGAGTTTGCAGTTTCATGGGAGTAAAGCTTTCTTGATTCAGGCGACGGTTAACGAGCATTTCCAGTCCTGACATATAGCTTAGCAGCGAGCTCACAATGGTATTATCAGCACCATCAAAAAGAAATTGCACAGAAGTACTTTGACTATTGGAAGTTTTTTTCTGTAAATCAGATTTTATAATCATGATGGCCCGAGCATTTTCACTTGAAATAATTTCGCTTAAATCACCTTTTTCAGTGTCATAGAACGGTTTAAAAACGCCGGAGTATTCAAGCGTGGCTTTTAGATTTCTAGATACGCTGGTTTGATCTTCATCACGAATAGCAAGTGGCATATTCTTAACATCAAAATCTACCGCTAGTCCAAAAATTGAAACCAGAATAAAGGGAATCCCCAGCGCAAAAATCAAAGTAAAAGGATCGCGCAATATATGGGCAACTTCTTTTTTTCCGATGGCATAAACTCTTTGTAGTTCAAAATTATTCATCGGTTTTTTCCTTCAACTAGCTCAATAAATACATCTTCAAACGATGGATTTATATTTTCCATTTCAAATTCTTTTTTAAGTTCATCTTCAAGTGATTTAAATTCCTTCCAATCATGAATAAATGCATGAAAACGTAGTCCATATGCTTTTAGAGTGAATATATCATTTGCCTTTGACCATTTAACTGATAAAGATTGAGCGAGTTGGGTATCTTTTGGCTTTAACTCGAAAATGCCATAAGGAAAAATTTTATGTTTAAGATTTTTAGGGGTATCCAGTGCTATAATTTCTCCGGCCCTCATGAGTGCAATCCTTTCACACTTTTCAGCTTCATCCATGTAGTGAGTAGTCACGAGGATGGTCTTACCTTCTTTGGCAAAATGATAAATAAGTTTCCAGAATTTTTCTCTCGCTAAAGGTGAGACGCCGGCGGTTGGTTCATCTAGAAATATGATAGCTGGATCATGCATGGCCGAAGCCGCCAGTGAAACTTGCTGTTTAACGCCACTTGGTAGTTCTTTAACTAGAGTTTTGCGGGATTGATTGAAAGAAATCATTTCAAGAATTTTATCTGATTTTTCCCTAAATTGTTTATGACTGAGCTTTCTTAGACCTGCAATTAATTCTAGATTCTCAGCCACGGTTAGATCATCATAGATGGTGAGTTTTTGCGACATATAACCGATCTTTCGTTTGATATCTTCATTGGTTGCTTTTGAAGATTCAATATCTGCCACTTTAAGAGATCCCGAGGTCGGAATAATAATTCCAAGCAAGGCCCTGATGGTAGTAGTTTTTCCGGCACCGTTGGCACCGAGTAGTCCAAAAATTTCTCCCTTTTTAACATTAAAACTTATGTTGTTAACTGCCACAAAATCAGCAAAACGAATGACCAAATTATTTACAATGATACTTAAATCATGCACTTAATTCTCCTTTGCTGGTCAGTTTGATAAAGAGGTCACTAACGCTGGTAACCCTATTGGCCTTGAGTAGATCTTTAGGAGGCCCTGATACAATCAGTTTTCCATCTTGCATGAGATGAGCTTTCATACAGCGTTCAGCTTCATCCATATAGGCGGTTGAAATTAAGATCGTCATGCTGGGGTTTAAAATACTGTAAAGGAGTTCCCAAAATTCTCTGCGGCTGATGGGATCAACCCCATTGGTGGGTTCATCCAGAATGAGTATTTTAGGCATACCCAGTAGTGCGCACATGAGACCAAGTTTTTTGTACATACCGCCAGAGAGTTTTTTAGCAGGACGATCAAGAAAAGGCTTTAAACGGGTCATGGTAAGGAGCTTGGATGATTTTTCCTGATATTCTTCTTCGCTTAGTTTATAGAGGGCACTAAAAAATCGTAAATGTTCTTCAATGGAAAGGTCAGGATATAGACTTTGGCGTTCTGGCATGTAAGCAATATGTTTTTTAATCTGCAGTCTCTCGATAATAGTCTCGCCATTTTTAAAGTGAACGTTTCCTTGTTCGGGAGATAAAAGTCCAGTGATAATTCGAAACAAGGTGGTTTTTCCTGCCCCTTCTGGTCCAATTACTCCATGCATATTACCTGGTTCAAATTGAAGATCAATGCCAAGTAAGGCGGCTTTACCCTTAAAAGATTTCTTTAAATTGGAAATGTCGATGGTGTAGGTTTCATTCATGTTATTTTAAGTTTACTTCTATGCTCATACCCGGTTTTAATAGAAGATCTTCGTTGTTGAAATTGATTTTTACCATATGAATTAATCTCGTTCTTTCGTCTTTAGTTTGAACATTTTTAGGTGTGAATTCGGCTTCTTCATTGATAAAAGCAATTTTGCCAGTAATAGTTTTTTGATTTTCAAACCCCACTATGGCCTCTACTTCCATATCCGGTTTTAATGCTTCAACTTTAGCACCTTCTATATAGATATTGGCATAAACGTGTTTTAGATCGGCAATGGTAATAAGTTTTGTTCCCGGTACTACATATTCTCCAATTTCTTTATTGATATGTAGTACGTAACCATCAATGGGAGAGACCACACTACACCAATCCCATTTCATTTTAGCTTCGTTAAATTTATGTCTTAAGTGCTCATAGTTTTCTTTTGCAAGCACTCCTTGTTTGAAAAGATTTTCTCCCCGCAGGTAATCTCGCTCAATTTGATCATAGGCAAGCTTGGTATCGTCGCAAGTAAGTTGTATTAGTTTTTGTTGTGCCTTAATTTCCATACCTTCATTGACCTCAATGCTACTTATGGTGGATGTAAGGCGAGCAGACAAGTCAACTTTAGTGGCTTCAACCGTGGCGACATAGTAAAAATTTTGGTTAATCCAATATTTGTAAAAAATGATTCCGCCCAAAATTACGATTACTGGGATGATAAGAAGTTTAAGTTTCATAATATTGTCCTTGAGCTTAAGTATTCTAAAACTGCGATTTGCATTAATATTTGAGTTTGGAGGTTAGCTAAGCGGACTTTCCAATCCAGTGCTTTTAAATTAGTTGCGAGAACTTCGGTCATTGTCGATTTACCTGCGCGGTAGGATTTAAAAATTAGTTTGGACATTTGTTCAACATCATTTATTCCACTTGCAATAACTGAATGTTCTCGCTTTAAGTCTGTCAGGTTGTTGAGGGTATTTTCTAGATCGTATGCAAGATCTTTTTTAAGACTGGCTTCTTCAAAAGATATTTCAGAAATTGCAGCTTCTTTTTCACCGCGATTGCTGCTGATGGCACCTCCGTCCCATAAAGGCATCGTCAAGTTAACTCCTACGGTACTTTGTTTGTGAAATTGTGATTTCGAACCATCAGGGTATTCATATCCACTTTTAGCATAAATTGAAACTTTCGGAAAATAAGATCTCGTCACACTTTTTTTAGCCAATATGTGACTTTCTCGCATAGAATTAATTCGTTTTAAGCTTGGGTGTTCAATCGACCAGGAATTAGAAAGAATAGAATTAACATTAATTTTTTTGTAAGGGGAGTTATTAATATTGATAATGGTCTGGGGAGGTTCAAGATCACTTGGTAGAAGGGAAAGCATTTTTTTCTCCACCGGCAAAATAATTTTATCAAGATAATTGTTTGTACCACTGATTCTCATCAGGTGAATCAAATTTTGCGCAAGATCGTTTTGAGCTTCAATAAAGCGTGATTTATAATCCAAGGATTCTTTACGGGATTGAAGATAGTCAACTTGGTTGGCAGTCCCAGCTTTAAAATGTTTAGATATCTCCAGATGCTGGGCAAGACTCAAGCGCCAAGAATCAAGGACCAGGTTCATTTTTTCAATAGCAAGTATGACTTTAAAAAAAGTAGTTTTGACTTCAAGACTAATGGTTTGTTCAGTTGCTTGTTTTTCCCATTCTTTAGCATTTTTAATTTTGGAAATAGATGCTTGATTAAGTGAGTTAGAGCCAAAGTCAGTTAAAAGATATGAGGTGCTTATTCCCATAAAATAGGCGTTATGTTTCCCCGTTTGTATTTCACGACTTGTAAGGCCTAGAGGGATTGTCATGGTTGGAATGTCGGCAGTGTATTTGTAATTTCCCTCGATATTAAATTGAGGTAATGAATAGCTTCTTATGGCTTTTCTCCTATAGTCAATTCCCTGAGTCTGTTGCTCTGTAGATTTTAGCTTGTCAGATTCAGTGATAGCCGTTTGTAATAAGTCAGAAAGATTTAAGGATATTTCGGTAGCACCGAAGGAAATTATTGAACATGAAAAGAAACTTAAAAATATTAATATTCTCATGAGTCCTCTCTTTGGGTTAATGGTGAAAACCTTGGATTAAACAGTCGATTCTTTCTTTTATGGATTTATCTGAAAGAATATCGCTGGCGAGTTTTCCGGGTATTGGTAAAATAGAAAATCCTAACTGCCGCCTGAAAACTTCAGCTAGTATGGGAATTACGGCAGTGGAAGCCATTAAAGGGGGTATAATATTATAATTGTGGGTATCTCTGATTTCATGACCTTTTTTTGCATCATTAATAAGATCATTAATCATAAATAGATGTCTGTGAAAATTCTTTTGGACGTAGCGGATAACGGTTTTGTCACCATTTAAGACATCCTTCATGAGCGAAAATACCAGCTCGCGATTGTCACGGATCCATTGTCCGAGTACGAATAGAACGTCCTTTAGGTTAGTCAAAGGGGATTTTTCTTGAGCAATATCCATCTTTAGTTTAAGAAAAAAGTCTTCATATATTTCCTGAAGCATTTGTTCAATAAAATCATTCTTGTTTTTAAAATAATAATTAAACATTCCTAGATTTACTTTCGCTTTGGTAGCTACTAGCCGTAACGTCAGGCCGGAAACACCATATTTGGGCAGCAATTTTCTTCCAGCTTGTAAGAGCGCTTGATTAGTGTTGTTTGAAGGTCTGGACATAAGCAATTTTTCCTCTTTAATTATACTAATGTATAATTATATGGTTGTATAGTTATAACAAGACAAACACTATGTAAAATAAAAAAGTGAAAGAAAAATGGTGGTAACTGATTGAATTGTTGATAAAAAAACTATGACAAAAAAAGGTTATATAAATATTTATAAATCTAAGGCTCTTGACACTTTTAAAAATAATATCAATTTAAAACATGTAAAGCTGACTTGATGATGCCTTATTTGCGCAATTTAAAATAATTTTTTAATTTAACAAAGGAGGTGCTTGATGAGTCTGCATAAATATGTTGGCATTGTAACTCCTGCAAAATGGAGTGCTTATGGCGACCCCGTGTCTTTTAGCTTATACACAGATGATGGCGAAGATGTGCTTTTAGATTGTTCAAGAAGTTTAAGTAAAATTAAAAAATTAGTAGGCAAAAGAGTTAAAGTGAAGGGGGTTAAGCATTCAAGAGACTGCTTAAATAAGATAATTATCCCCCAATCCATAAAAAAAGTTAGAAAAAATCTAAATGGAAAAATCATTAAAATCAAGGAAGAGTTGCCGGACTATACCTTGATTTTACCCAATCAGGGTGTATTTCAATCATTGGTTGACTCATTTGAAAAAGCAAGCTGAAAAAAAATTACAAGGAGGCAATAAGTGAATAATAATTTTTCGAATCAGATAGTTTTAGCAAAACAAAGAATTGAAAAAGTGATGCGCCCTCTTAAAGGAAATGTAACTGTTAGGGTTGGCAATAATCAACATGGGATATATGAAACAAAAATTCAGATCAAAGGAATTAAAAATATACTTTTTTCGAAGAAAAAAAGTAAAAGTCTTATAGGCGCGCTTATTGATGCGGAAGATGCAATTAAGAAGCAAATACTTAAAAATAGAAGAAAAATTATAAATTAGTTTTATAGTCAAATAAAGTAAATTTAAATTTGAATGAAGTTTCTAATTGAGAAAAGATAAGTCCGCCGATTTGTTTTGCTGATCGTCTTTTTAAAGGACGATCGGCAAAAGTTTGGAAAATTTATTCGGGAGTTATATTCTCATCTATCCAATCAGTGAATGCACTAACTCTGGTATAGACTCCGTAAAACTTAGGTCTGGCACATCCATTACCCCAGCTGACAATACCAGTGAGTTGAGCAACTTTATCAGAATTAAAAACTACTAAAGGTCCTCCACTATCACCTTGGCAGGAATCTTTTCCACCTTCGGGGTATCCAGCACAAATCATGGAGTCAATTATAGAATCGTCTCCGTAAGCTATTTTACAATTATCGTTGGTGACCACTGGAACATTAACATTATAAAGCTTTCCTGGGCCTGACATAGCCTGTTCTTTCATTAAACCGTAGCCGATTACAGTAGCTTCTGATCCAGGATTAGAAAGTTCCTCAGTATTCGCGTCTATTAATTGGACATTCGCTTGAGTGCTAGGTGTTTCAAGCTGAACGAGCGCAATATCATTGATTTGGTTGGAAGCATCATAGAGGTTATGCACAATAATCTTTTTAGCTGCTATTCTTTCACCGACAGCGGAATCGGAAAGATTATGTCTGCCCAGTACTAGGTCAATGCGTGAGGCGGTTGAATCGACTACGCAATGAGCTGCAGTAAGTACCCAATCTGGGCGGATAAGGGTTCCACCACAAAATTGTCCAGAATTGGCGTTTGTATTCCGAGAACTAACCAGTGCTACCATCCATGGGTAGGCGCCAATTATTGCTTCTTGACCACCAACAATTTTGTTATTATTAGGAGCAGAAAATGCAGGATTAACAATGGCGAATAAAACAGCAGCGACAATCGGGAACAGATTTTTCATGTGATTTCCTCGTTTGAATAAATTTGAAAAATCATAACCGCTGTATTTTATTTTTACACATAACATTTTCTTACATTTAATAAAAAGTTGCACAAGTTAAAAATAGTAGAATTGCTACTTAATTATCTCAGCTTTTAAAATGTAATCTAGATTAGGGAAATTTTTATTTAAGAACTCATTCCCTTCATTTTCAATTTGATTTTGTTGATTGGAAGCAGCTTCGCCATATTCGCTGTATAGTTTTTCAATGGTCTCCATACCTTCACTAATCATACAAAGCGGTGCAAATCCCATAGCATCTAATCTGTGGTTGTCAGCTAAATTGATAAAAAGTTGAGTGGTGCGGGTGTCTGGTCCGGCGGTGGCAAAAGATAGAGTTCCTTTTACATTAGATTGTTTTACCGGATCATCGTTTATATTTGAGTTCTTCCACACACTATTGGTTTGGGGATCTCCCGAAATACCAAATTGCACAACAAAATTTTTAACATATCTAAAAAATCTGACTTCGCTGAAAAAACCAATGTTGACCAAGTGATAAAACCGGTTGGCGCCAAGTGGGGCCCAGTCTTTTTGACAATTAAGTACAAAAAGACCTTTAGAGGTAGAAACTTTTACTTTAAATGAACTGGGGGCTTCGGTAGGTTTGTCTAGATGCTCTGGTGTACTGACATTATTATTTTTTTGATTGTTCATGCAAGAAATAAACACAAGCAAAGGAAAAATCATCATCCACTTCATAAGTAACTCCTTGGGATCAATTAAATAGGTTTACTGCCAGTGTCGATAAATTTATTAATAACATATTCTTCGATAAATTTCCTATCTTCTTCAAGTAAACCAATGAAAATTATTCCTGATTTTATGCGCTTGCGGTTACTAATAGTTTTAAAACTGGTGTCTCTACACCAGATTACTTTTCCGCTACAAGAAATATCATTTCCATTAATTTTAAAGGAGAGTAATTTGACTTTGGTTCCCGGAGTGAAGTTTTGTAGATCCTTGCTGGCAAGTCCCACCATAATGCCACCATCACTTATTCCCAAAGCCTCTCTTACAAAACATTTTACTTTACCCATTAAAAAAAGATGAATAGATACTTTAAATTTTTCTACCGGAAGAAATTGGAGCCGCTTACTTTTTCTTCTTTCAATTTTCCAGATGATATCAGGTGGGTTGGTTTTCAAGCTTTGGTCGACAAGCTGCTGCTTGAGATTCTCAATATAAAAATAGATCCCTCCATCTTGATGATTACCTCTAAAGAAAAGAACTTTCTCATTATCATTAATTATTTTTTTTAAATTATTATTAAGAGAGATCGAAAATTTATTTTGATCGATTCCTATAACTGTTTTATCTACAAACTCTTCAGATTTGGTCCAATAGTTTATAACTGGAGATAAACCACAGATATCTTTCATTATGGCTTCTCGTTCAATTATATTGGTAATTTTTTGAGCAGAGGCATCCATTTCTTCATCTTGCTTGGTTTCAAACCAATTTTTAAATTTTCGCTCCGGTGAGCCTGGTCTGATGACTTTTAATTCGTCATCTTCACTAAATAATTTTCGGTGATCACTCAGCTGTTCTTCAAAAGAAATATTGGGGTTAAGTGTTAGCAAATCCGTGGAAGATTTTTGCATATCTTTGGATTCGATTTTCTGTCGGTCATAAATATCATATTTGATGTTGGTTGCCAGCTCAATGGCACCAAAATAACTGTCGGCAATTTTGCGAAACGCTTCCGCTGCTTGATTAATCTTAATAAATTTGATTCTTTTTGAAAGCCCCATGACGACATCTGGGGCAATAATAGCGATAGGTGTGAAACTATCCTCAAAGCGTTTAACAAATTTTCTAATTTTTATTATTTTAGATTCTAGCTGATCAGCGCTAGCGAAGAACCAGATGATAATTGTATTTTTTATTCCAGATGGTAACAACGTGTCAGTAGGCATTTCGGGGATTTCAATGATTTCGTATTTGTCTTTAGCAACCGTTACTCCATCAATCATTGTAAGTGCGGCAGCTTCTTCGATGATTTTTCTTGGTTGAGGGACATTATACGGGTTTATTAATAAAACTTGTCTCATAAATTAATCATTAGAAATGAATTACGAACTTAGTTAATCACGTTACTTTAAATAGTATATAACATTTTATTATTTATGAAAGATTTATGCTTTGATGAAAAGCAAAAGAATTGAGCAGTACAAGACTAAAATGATCGAGCTATGCTACTATAGTTTTCTAGCAACAATCGAAACAACTGCGCTTTTTCCCGTATGGCCAATACCTTCACGAATTTCTTTGATGTACTCTTTTTGGACTTCAAAATTTAAATGAGTTAGTTCTTTTTTAAGTTCGCCTAGGCTCATAAATAAATCCAACTCTTTGGGGCCACCTGTATCAAATTTAAGTTGATCAACCGTGTAAGCCTCCAAAATATATACCCCTTTGACTTTTAATGCTTTCTCAATCCTTTGATGCATTTTTATTCTTTCGCATGAATACATATGAGCAAATATGTTAACAATAGCATCCCAGTGATTTTCCTCTTTCGGATAAAATTGTAAATCGTCGCAGATGATTTCGAGAGGATATCCAAGCGTTGATGCCCATTTGGCTGCCTTATTTAAACCAACCATGGATTGGTCAATTGCCGTAACATTAAAACCACTTTTTAAAAGAAAAATGGCATTTCTTCCTTCGCCTTCACCCAGACTAAGAATTTTATTCCCAGAAGTTATGGCATGCAGATTCTGTTTTAAAAAGTCATTGGGTTCTTTACCGTAAACAAATTCAGAGGTGTTGTATTTTTTGTCCCATTTATCATCCATGCGGTTAGGTTAGCTTTTTTAATTTGATATGGAAACAAGTGGTGCATTAATTCCAGATTGGATTCACAATAATTTTGTCCCGGTTAAAGCCATTATTTTCTGCTATATTAGCTAATCTTTCTAAGATGCTATCAGCTAAGGTTGGTGTCCTTGATATTATCCATAAATATTTCAAATCTGGGGCCCCTATTAAAGCATATTGGTAGCTAGGATCCAGTTCCATAATCCAGTAATCTCCTGCAAAAAGACCAAGGTATTTGAAAATAGGAGTGAAGCTAACTTTTAGTTTAGCATTGGTTTGTGGATCATTTACGTAAGCGATACCTTCAAGCTTTATAATTTTATTGGGTGAGTTTTTAGTTGTGCATTCATTTGAAACTAAAATATAGTTATTTTTAAGTTGGTATTTTACCTTCACTGACTGGCATTTTTTTTCAAACCTATTCTCATATCGGGCAATTTCATACCAGGTCCCCATATATTCTTCCAGATTAACATAAGGTACAGTTTCTATAGGATCATAGGCCATCGTGGTGTTAAAACTTAATAAAGTAACGTTTAAGAGCGTAATCATGGCAACTAATTTCATGTTATATGCTCCAAGGTTTAAAATAGTGTCAATTGAGTGGTTAATTTCATGTATTCATTACATTATTTTGAGTGTCAAACACTAAAAGTTGTTTTATAAAATTCCACGCCCATAATATTAGGAACATATATGACTTTAAATAGAATTTTTCAGGAAGCTGTCTTAAATTTTCCAGACCTTATTGCAATTGATGTACCTCCTTTGGATAAAAATAAAAACAGATTAAAATTTACTTATAAGGAGATTGATAATTTAAGTAATTTTTTATGCCAAAAAATCCATTCATTTATAAAAAAAGATTCAGTGGTCGCCATCAGTCTTCCCCGGGATTCCCACTATATTTATGTCGCTGAGCTGGCAGTTTTAAAATGTGGAGGAGCTTATACTGTAATAGATTCAAGTTTTCCAAAAGCACGAGGTGAATTCATCCTTAATGATTCAAAAGCGGTGCTTTTAATAACCAATAATAATTTATTAAATTTTAGTCCTGCAAAAACTATTAATATTAATATAATTGATAAACAGAATAATTGCGCAGTGGCTTATAACTCCCCTTCGTGGTTAGACGCTAATTGTCTTGCCTATATTATTTATACCTCGGGCACCACCGGTCATCCTAAAGGAGTTATGATAGAACATAGAAGCGTTACCAATTTGGTTGTATCTGATCGAGATTATTTCAAACTTGCACCCAAGGTACGCGTCGCTCAAACTTCGTCTAATTCTTACGATTCGTCGGTGGAAGAAATATGGTTGGCGTTTGGGTGTGGAGGCACGCTGGTGGTTGCAAGCGACGATGTCGTTCGTTTAGGACCAGATCTTGGTAAATGGCTTCAAGATGAGAAAATAAATGTTTTATGTCCTCCGCCCACTCTTTTAAGAATGGGGGTATCTGTTAATCCCCAAAAAGATTTTCCCGATTTACAACTGCTTTATGTGGGGGGTGAGGCACTTCCTTTGGAAATTGTAGAAAAATGGGCCCCTGGAAGATGGTTAGAAAATGGCTATGGACCGACGGAATGCTCAATTACCATTACTAGAGCAAGGGTTTTTGAAAATTACCCGGTTACTATAGGTAGTCCGGTAGTGAATAATTTGGCCCATGTCCTTGATAGTAATTTATGTGAAGTGGCGGAAGGATCGGAAGGTGAGTTGTGCATATCTGGAGTGGCACTTGCACGAGGTTATTTAAATAAATCGGAATTAACCTCTGAAAAATTTATTCAACACCCTAAATTGGGAAGAATCTATCGAACGGGAGATTTAGTTTCACGAAACCGTGACAATCTTTTGCTTTATCATGGCAGGATCGATTCGCAGGTAAAACTGCGCGGATATCGCATTGAACTTGGTGCTATTGAAACAGCTATTAAAGAAAATTCGCAAGTACAAGATGCCGCATGTAAGGTTCAAGAAACGCCCAGAGGACAAATTCTGGTGGGTTATATAATTCCCAACGAAGAGGTTGATTTTGCCCAGATAAAAGAGAACCTTTTGAAAAAGCTCCCTAGCTACATGATTCCTAATTATTTTTTGCTAATTAATGAAATGCCGATATCTTTAAGTAGCGGAAAATTAAATCGAAGTGCTTTACCTGATTATGAAGTAAAGATAACTACAGCCAACAGAAAAATGGTGCTACCTGAAAGCCAACTTGAGATAGTCGTTGCTGACGAAATAAAAAAAGTTCTTCACATATCAGAAGATATTTCTGTCCATGATAATTTTTTTGAAATTGGCGGAGATTCGTTAAGTGCGGCTATGGTGATTTCGGGACTTAGGAGTAATGAGTTGACGTCAGTGCTTACGGTAAGAGACCTGTATGATGGGCAAACAGTCTTTGAATTAAGCAAAAAAGCGATTAAAAGACAACCACAACAAGTTAGTGAAGACGTTCTCATTGAAGGAAAACCAATCGTTGTGACTATCGTACAGTTGATCTGGATTTTATTTAGAGTTCTTTTGGCTGGAGTATGTGGTTATTTTCTTATGTATCATGTAATGCCATTTTTATTTTTATTGTTTGGAATTTATTTATCAGTAATTATTATTCCAATGCTGCTTTTATTTATAACGTTTTTGTATATTCCTTTTTCTATGTTAACTACGGCAATTTTAAAGCAGACTTTGATTGGAACCTATAAGGAGGAATCCTATCCAATCTGGGGAAGCATGTATTTAAAAAATTGGATTGTGACTCAGTCTGTACGACTGGTTCCTTTAAATTTAGTTGATGGAACTATTTTTAAAAATTTCTTTTTGAAAACCATGGGCGTTAATATTGGAAAAAATGTGTATTTCCAAAAAGGTGCTAATGTCATTATGGGAGGATGGGATTTACTCACTATTGGGGATAATGTAACAATCGGTCGGGAAGCTTCAGTCCGTACCATGGACTTCCAATATGGAAAAATAGTTTTTGGTAAGATTGATATTGGAAATAACTGCACGATAGAAACCAGGGCTTCTATGTCTATTCATTCTAAAATGAAAGATAATTCAAAACTCACTGGCCTATCAATGCTAGAATCTTTTGGGGTTATTCCCGAAAATGAAGTTTGGGAAGGTGTCCCGGCTACCTATAAGGACAAAAATGGTGCCCCTCCTCATGATATGGTTAAATGTCAAAAACTATCCTCAATCAAGCATGGATTAATTTTGATTTCACTTCGTATACTTATGTATTTGTTCACCTATATACATGTCCCTTTGATTGCAGGACTAGCTATTTGGTATTGGCGCATTGATGCAGCTAAAGTGCTTAGTTGGATATTCGCCAATAGTTTTTCGCTGGAATCTGTCTATGCTTTCTCGGTAATTGCCGTGATATTTTGCTTCATACGTTTAATTTTACAAGCACTGTTTTGCAGAGTACTTGGTCCGATAAAACCTGGTTACTACTGTCGCTATGGGACTAAATATATTCACATGTGGTTAAAAGATATGATGGTTGAACTGGCCGGGAATACGCTGAGTGGAACATTATTTTGGCCTTATTGGCTAAGGCTTTCAGGGATGAAAATTGGAAAAAATTGTGAGATTAGCACTATTATGAATGTAGTTCCAGAATTAGTGAAAATTGATGATGAAGTTTTTTTTGCAGATGGAATTTACTTGGGCGGACCAATCGTTGATCGCCAAATTGTGTATGTGGGCGAAGTTCATCTTTCTAAAAATACATTTATAGGTAATCACTCTATTATTCCTTCAGAGAGTAAATTACCGGAAGATATTTTAATGGGTATTTGTACGGTTGCTGATCACCATAAAATGGAAAAAGGTAGTTCCTGGTTTGGCCATCCTTCCTTTCGTTTGCCCAATAGAGAGGTTTTAGAGTTGCCCCGAG
>Ga0208957_1000590_pt1 | contig 26998 bp, 21 predicted proteins | sample RifOxyA1_FD_184029 | JGI IMG/M metagenome (GOLD analysis project Ga0208957, IMG submission 184029) | Groundwater microbial communities from Rifle, Colorado - Rifle Oxygen_injection A1 (SPAdes) | ecosystem: Environmental > Aquatic > Deep subsurface > Groundwater | place: Rifle, Colorado, United... | reverse complement strand
ATATCCTTATAACTTTTATTTTTTCTTCACCTATTCCTAAATTAACAAGATCTTCTTTGGTGGAATTGGAAGGAACGATAACTCTTTTTGATTCTTTTAACACCCAATTCATTTTTCTTTTATGTACTTCAAGAATTTTTGGGTGCACAAGTCGCGGAAACTTAAAAGGATATAGATCGTGAACAGTCGTTACTTTAAAAGCTTTTGATGGCGGTTCCGACCAATCTGACGTATGTAAAACATCAACTTCTCCGATAAGTTTCTCTATCGGAAAAACATGGAGCCTGTTCCAAACGAAATCGGCTAAAGTTGGAGGAATAGGAAAAACCCTAGTCTGGGGAAAGACCTTCAAAACATCTTGTTTTCTTCTTAAGCTTCCGGCAAAAAGCAGATATTCGTTTTCTTTGTCAATCTTCAATAAATTTTTAACAAGGTTTTCGGTATAAGTTGAAACCCCAGTTCCATAAACTATTTGCGATACGTCTATAGCAATTTTCATTTATTATATTTCCAAACAACTACACCATTAAAATCGTATTCTGCCGTTTTCTCATATCCCAAGCCTTCAATCTTATATCTTACCTTATCTTCCGGGTCAAATATCTGCCAAACATACCGCGACAACCAGATTTCCTTTTCGGTCGGGTCGGTGATTATCTGCTTTTCTCTACCATAATAAATTAAAGCCTCTTTCTGGGAATCGGCAGGAAAAATAATCTGGTCTTTTTCTATCGCCCCCGCGGCACTTCTCCAATCCTCACGGTGAAATATAGACGAAAACAGGTAGTAGCTAGAAGCTAGAAGATTAGTGGCTAGAACAAAACCAAAAAATAAATATAACCACGGTTTTTTTAAAGTTGAAATTCCGCAGGCAACCAACAAATAAAAAGCAGGTAAAACAAATAGAAACCTGAAATAACTTAAGATAGACAATTTACAACTAATAATTATTCCTAAAACAAGCGGAACAAGCAACCACGTCCAAATCAAGAAGTTAACCCGGCGGGTTGACTTTAAAATTAAATATCCGAACAAAAATGCCGCAATAACTACTATGGATGCATAAAGATATTTGTTGTCAAAGCTAATCCTCCCCAAAATAAACTTAACCGGAATTAAAGCAAAATTTTTTAAAGAAAATGCTCCCAGGAGATTTCCCCAACTAGAGCCCACCGTAGAAAGACCTACAGAGAGTTGTTTAAACAAAATTGGCAACCAGATTAAATAACTAATAACTAATAACGAAGAACTAAGCACTAATTTGCGCCATTCTTTTCGACCAACAACCAAAAAAACAGGAATAATCAAAAGTGCAGGATAATCCGTCATCCCGATTAACAGCAAAATAATTGAAAACAAAAACCATCTTTTCTTTAGAAACAAATACACCAAGTAACTAACTAACAAAGTAACTAAGGAGTACATTCTTGCCTCCTGAGAATAATAGATATGGAGTCCTGAAGTTGTAAGAAATGATCCTGCAATTAACCCAACTTTTTTATTGAACAGTTCTTTTCCTATCAGATAAACTAAATAAATAGTTAATAACCCAAAGACAATTGATGGAAATCTTAGGGCAATCTCGCTTGTCCCAAAAACATAAGACCATATTTTTAAAATTAAATAATAAAGGGGTGGATGGAAATCCCCCGGAGAAAATTTAGTTATAATTTCTCCTAAATTAAAGTTCCTAACCACAAGACCACTGGTTGCCTCATCCAACCAAAAGGATTGATTTAAAGAAATTACTCTTAATAAAAATCCGAAAATAATTACAGCGAGAATCATTTATTTAGCAACCTTTCCAAAAAGAAAATATTCTAAAATTCCTATAAATATTCCAAAATCGTAAACAATCTTAAAAATAATAAACAAAGGTTCTTTCTTAAAAAAGGATTTCCAAAATCCTACCCAGATGGAATCTGGGAAAGAATAAATAAGAAGATTGTAAACAATTCCGAATATTCCCAGCTTATACTTTCTCTTAGCAACCCACTTGGCGTGTTCGAATATCTCAACTAAATTATCAGGGTTTTTGTGGTAAAAGACGGCCCTTTCTACAACATCTGCTTTATATCCCAATTTCTCACTTAAACTCCAATCGTCGTTATAGCCTCTGGTGACATCAAACCCCCCCACTCTCTCAAATTCACTCTTTAATATGGCCCTAAAAACCTTTTGCGTATCCGGATACCCTTTGGGGTGGCGTCTCTTTGGCTCCCAGCCTTCGTTAATATTCCAGCATCTTGCCCAAACATTGTTCCAATTAGAAACATACTCGTCTTTGGAAAAAGTACCTTTAGTCACCCCACCTGTAATTGGTTTAATTAATTTCTCTATGAAGTCTTCTTTGAAGACCATGTCCGCATCAACAAAGACAAGTATTTCTCCTGAAGATTCCTTTACTCCTAAGTTTCTAGCGGCACCAGGCCCTTTATGTTCTTGTTTTAGCAGTTTTACACCTCCAATATTAGATAAGGTTCCGTCTGTTGAACCATCATCAACCACAATTATTTCCAAGTTCGTGTAAGTTTGTTTGGAAAGGGATTCCAAACACTCCCTAATAACGTCTTCTTCATTGTATGTGGGAACAATTACAGATATTTTCACAGTGCTTCTATTAATTTTATATATTTTTGACTAATAATATCCCAATCAAACTTTTTTGTTTGTTCTCGCGGTTTGTTGCCCCAATTTGTTTCCAAAGCACTTTTTAATGCGTTTACGTATTCTTCTATATTATTAGGATTTACTAATAGTCCCCCGTCTCCTACTATTTCGCGTCTTATGGGATCGTCATTTGCAACGACCGGAAGATTTGTCGCCATTGCTTCTACTAGAACATTTTCAAAAGAGTGGAAAGGTTCTGAAACCAAAGTAAAAACATCAGCCACTCTATAAACTTCAGGCATTTTCTCATACGGAAAACTCACTATTCTAAATCTACCTTTTAATAACCTATTTCCAAGTTCTTGAAGGCTTTTTTCCTCTTCTCCTTTACCAACTATCAAAAGCGATACTTCTTTCATCTTAGATACTGCTTTAATCACAAGATCTATCCTTTTTGTTTTTGTCAAAGCTCCGACACAAAGAATAATCGGCCTCTTCAGATCAGTTTTAAGTTTTAAGTTATCAGTTTTAAATTTGTCCAAATCTACTCCATTAGGAATATATTTTGATTTAACAAAAGGGTTTATTTTCTTTGCCCACCTTAGGGCTTCTGAAGAAATCGGAATAAAATAGTCAGGTAGGGAGTAAAGATTTACTTTATCATCCCACCCCATTCCAGATTGGCCCGAAACAATCATCTTCCCTCCCGTAAGCCAGGTAATAATTCTGGTAAAAACTACCTGAAATCTTCCGTTTGTAGGAATTATTAAATCGTATTTCTTTTTTAGTAGATCTAAATAATTAATTTCAGAAATAATATCAACCTGATAATTCTGGGAAAGCCTTTGGGACACTTCTTTAACAAAAGTTTCTGCTCCTCTATTTACTTTCCCCTGATATTTATTTAAGAATGCTAGTTTCAATTTTTTCATTTCTTATCCAGTCTACTATCTTTTGCGGCCTATAAGTTCCTAAATCATACCAGTTGCCTGCCTGGATATTATTCGTAAAAACTATTTCCGGTTTATTTTCTTTCCACATTTTTATTATTCCCTCCTGAATGCCCGGAATTTCAAGATACCAAACATAATTATCAGTCCATGGTTTTGGTGGAAGCCTGCCGGAAAATACATATAACCCTGATTGGGGACCCAATAAATAAATCAGGTCTTTTGGATTTGTTTTCTGAGAAATTATCCCGGCAGTTTTAATTTCTTCATTACCCCAAAATCTTGCTTCTTTCTGCCAATCAGTTTTTAAAACAGGAAGACAAATCAAAACAAAAAGTAGAATGTAGTATGTAGCATGTAGCATGTAAAAAAACCTAACTCTAGAAAGAAATACGCCATAAAAAATGGCAATAAATGCAAGACCGGGCTGGAAATGGAAAAAAGAGAAACGAGGGTAAATCATTATAAATGAAAGTAATAAGTAAAAAGTGATAAGTGAGAATTTTCGAATAAACAAAACAGGTATAACAGGGATTACGAGCAAAACAAGAATCAACCACTGGTGGCCGGACAAAGCCATCTGAACGTACCCCTGAAACTTACTAAATAAAGTTAGTGGATATATCAAAGTCCAATTAAAAAACCCCAAAATTGCTCCTTCGGTGATTAGTCTTACAATTAATATTGCAAAAAGAATTATTGGACCAATTACGAATTCCAAAACTTTTTTGAAGTTTTTCTCTTTACACGCTATATAAGCCATACCAAATATTAAATACAACCCAGCAGTTTGTTTTGTTAAAATCGCCGCTCCCAGAAATAATCCGGACCAGAAGTATTTCTTTTGTAGTAAGTAGTATGTAGAAAATAGTACCGTTGGAACAATAGCTAGGTCAAACCAAAGTTGGTTTCCTTCAAGAAAGGGTTGAATAGTTACGTAAAACGCTAAACTTAAAACTGAAAACTTAAAACTTTTTGTTAATTTTTTTGAAATAAGAAAAATTAAGATATCGTTTGCAAGAATAATTAGCCAGGTAAAAACTTTTAATGCAATTAATTTATAGCCAAAAAGTTTATAGACAATGCTTAGTGCCATCGCCAAAACCGGCGGGTACGGATGGATCATGTCTTTATAAAGAAGGTACCCGTTATTTCTTAAATAGGGGTATGAAAGCATTTCGGGCCAAGCTGTGAATTTAAGATTAATCAGCAGGAACAAATGAATTCCCAACAAAATCAATATAACCAGGTAGTATTTTTTCATATTTTCTTGGCAACAAAACTCATACTGTCGCCCATTCCTAAAAGGGTAGCGGTTAGCGAATAGGGTATAGCAAATAGGTCTAATATAAAACGCTTACGGCCAAGCTCTTTTAAAGGATTTGCAAACTCAAATATTCCGGAACGCGATTCCCAATGCAAAACTTTAAATCCGTTTTCTTCCAATAATTTAGTTAAGCTCCCTTTAGTAAATTGATGTTTATGTTCTTTGGGTAGTAAATACGGCCAGTGTTTACCTAAAATCCTGGATCCCAATCCACCAATGTTCGGTACATCAACAAACAAAATTGCGTTGGGTTTTAGTAATTTATATGCTTTAGTTAAAACCACAGCCGAATTGTCCATATGTTCCAAAACATGATTCATAATCACCAAATCAAAATAATTTTCCGGTAATTTAGCCTGTTCGAAAAATGTGTTTAAAACCATATGACCTTTACGCTCTGCCCTATCAGCTATCTTTGATGGCTCGACCCCCCACGTTTCACTTCCAGAAAACAAATCCAAAAACACTCCATTGGAACACCCTACATCAAGCACGGTTGATATCCCACTTCGGGAGTGGGATTTAATCAGATTAAATCTTTTTTGAAAGATATTTCTAAACATTGACTCATTTTTCAGATAATCTTCATCCCGATGGTAATTCATATAATTCTTCTTTTAATTTTCTTAAGAGGAGTTTCCGTTAGAGCCCTTATTTTATAGACATTACTCATCACTTTCCATGGAGATGGAACAATAAGTGGTCTTGGCTCAAAAAATACTTCCGGATAATAGAAGTCTTTGGGAAAACTCTCCCCTATTTCATACTTCACCTTCTTAACATCTTTTGACGATCTTTTAAGAAAACTTGCATGCAGGTATGGAGTATCTAAAAACAAAATTCTTTCTTTATTAAGATCCTGTACTTTAACTCCCTCTTTGGTTACGTAGGCTTCGTTCGGATATGTTCCTTCAACATGTAGCCCGTCAGTCTTTCTTATAGCTCTAATATTGTAGTGCCCCTTCCTTTCTCCTATCTTATATTTACCTGCCGACTTTTCCTGATAATGGAAGATGTCTCCGACAAACATGTAGTTGGGAACTACAACACAGTCTTTACTCTCTCCGGCTTTTTCCAAATTATTTATTAGGTTTTTAACCGCACCTTCATACCAAACCTCGTCTCCATCCAAGACAAATATCCAATCCCCGTTTGTTTCTTCAATCATTGTCTCCCTAAGAACATGAACGCTCTCGGAAACTTTTTTAAAAGTGATTTTGGGGTTGTTGATTGTTTTAACTATCTCTATTGTTTTATCGGAACTTCCCTGATCCCAAATAATCATTTCATCCACATGATCAATTACTGAATTAATCGCATACCAAACAAAATTCTCTTCATTTTTTACTATGCAATGTGCCGTAATCATTTTTTTAATTTATTTAAAACCCATAATCCCGGAACGACAAAATTAAATAAGTTTCCCACAAGCATGGTAAAAGCTGCGCCGATATAGCCATAAGTGGAAATTGCGTACCAACCCAACGTACTAATTAGAATTATCTGGCCCAAACAAACAAAAACAAATACTTTGGGTTCGGAAAAATAGTAATAAATAGATGTATGAACAGGAACGGAAATTAAAAATATTGCCTGAGAAATAAGAAGAATACTAAAAGGTAAAATACTTGGTGTATAACTTAAGCCGTATAACTTTGGAATTAGATAATATGAAAGCGGTATTCCGAAGGCAACTCCGAAAACGCTTAAAGCAATTACAAATAGTTGAAGTTTTTTTAAATATCTCTTGGCATCGATAACACTGACAAAACTTGCGAGTTTGGGGGCAACAACTGTGGCAAGAGCTAAAACTATTTCGGAAACAATACTTGAAAGGTTATTGGCAACTGAATAAATCCCCAAATCGCTTAAACTTAATAATCTCGTGGAAAGATAAATATCGAGTCTTGATGAAATTGCAGCAATGACAGTAAAAATTGCAACCCACTTGTTATAGTGAAAAAACTCTTTGGCAATACTCCCCTCATCCTTAACCTTGAAGAATTTTGGTAAAAATGTTATTCCAAGTAAAAATCCAATAAAGGGTGAATAAATATATGCATAAAGAGAAAAATTAATATTGCTAATTCCAAAATAGATTAGACCTAAAACTGCAAAGAGCCTAAGAGAGGTCATAAATATATTAAGACCAACCCAGGAAAAAAACTTCTGCGTTGCCTGGAGGCAACTGGTTACAAAAAATGAAAGCAGCCAGCCGAATGCTCCGATTAATGAAAGTCTTAAGGGAAAAAGAAGTCCGGGTTTGTCTAAAACTGTATATGCAAAAAAGGGAATCAAAAACCAACCAATGGTGATTAAGGCAACACCTGAAATAATTTTTACCTTTAAACCCAACTTCATAAACCGAAAAGCCTTTTCTTTATCAGAAGAAATATACTTTCCCACAAAGCGGACCAGTCCCGTATCTACTCCGACATTAAAAATACTGGAAAGAAGACCAATTGTTGCCGTTGCCACGGAAAATATTCCAAAATTAGAAGGCCCTAAGTTTCTGGCAACAAGAATATAGAATATCCAACCAATAACTCCGTTAATAATTGTACCCGTTGCGGTAACCACCGACTGTCTTAGGGTTTTAGTTCTTATTATTTTCAATATTTTTTCTTTCATTGTTTCTTTCAATAAAAAACAGAAATATGATAGATAGACCAAGTATCGATATGGCGCTCACCCACAATCCCCACCTGAAGTATTCCTGACCTCTAAATTCAATATGCAAATCTCCCCAATCAGGTTCAACGTAAAATCCGTTAACCATCGAATAAACCGGAACCGATTTAAAATACTCAATACCTTTTTTGAAATTCCACAAAGAATTGAAATTTTGAGAAAGAATAATCCAATATCCTTCTTGTTTTTCCTGCAATTTGTATTTTAACGTTCCTTCAGTGTTTAAATTTACTTCTTTCCAAACTTGATTGATAATATCTTTTTTTGAAATTACACCAAAATGTTTAACAAAAATATCAGCCTGTCTTTGCGCGGTTTCAAAATCTTTAATGGGAATTAAAGCAACTGCATTTAGCACTTCAAAACCGGATTTATTTTCGTAAACATATTCAAAAGATCCTTTGGTTAAAACTTTTTCTTCAAGCTCCCATGAAAAATTCTGTTTGTCAAAAGTTCCCAACCGTGTTGCTAACATATATTTACCGTTTTCGGGAACTTTAAACTTAAATTTAATTACTTCACCATTTTTGGTAGAAAACGCAATTCCTCTTCCATAATCAAGATCGTCATAAGAATAATCTCTAATTAAAAGTTCATATTTAGCATTTAAATATTGATCTTTCCCATAAACTGCCCATTGGGAGGAAATATTTTCTGAAGAAGATACAAAATATTTTTGCAAAAAACTCATAGTTAAATCGTTATTATCTTTGCCGTTAAAATATATTTTTAAAGAATCGCTTTCTTTTCCATTAAGCAAGCTGGGGTCCAGTTTTCCGTCCTCAAAATATATTGCTGGAATAGTACTATCCAACATTGGTCCGACAACTCCTACCAACTTCTTGACTGAATACGCATCCGGATAAATACCGTTTATTTCATAAGCTGGAAGGTTCAGTCCCCAATCAAGTTTCTTAACTCCGGAGGTTTTCTCAATTAAAGATAAAATAGTCTGCCAGTCTTTTACCTCATCTTTAGTTGGATTTATATTTCTGACATCTCCTGGAAAAAACAGATACTTAACTCCCAATACCTTTAACCAACCAAGATATTTAGGATTATTTAAAAAATTGAAAGGATCGTTGGAGGCATTCATAGAAGCGAAAGGTTTAAATAAAACCAAATCTCTTGCGCTTGCAGCAGGTTTATTGGATATCTCAAATGCTAAGGGGTGCTTTTCCGGAAACCAAAGAGATGTGAAATTTCCACCATCGCTATTCAATTTTTTATATATCGATTCAAAGCTACCGTCAACTTTTCTATTACCTAAAATAAAGTTAAGCTTTCCGGAAAATGCTGGGAAGATAAGAAAGATGAGATATAAATATATTAATATAGGAAGTATCTTTATTTTCGTTTTGAATACATCAACTGTCTCCCCTATTAATATCCCACCAAAAAGAACAAGAGGAATAAAAAACTTGCTTGAATCTCTAAAAGCAAAACCAAAAGGAAGATTAACTAAAAAATTGTAAAAACCTCCAAATGGGAAGGTTGTTCCTTTTGCCAAAAAAGAAAATATTAAAAACAAAAAGGCAAAAGTTAAAATTCTTTTTTCTCTTTTAAACAAAAGACTTCCGAAAACTAAAAATGGTATCAGACAAAAATAAAATGGAGGTTGAACTACTTTACCAAAAATATTATTCGGCCAATGAGGAGCATAAAGAAGCAATGAATTGAGCAAAGATGAAAGCTGCAGGTCAGATACGCCCAAACCCAAGGCTTCAGTTTTAATTTTTATTAAAGTAAATATCCAATAAAAATTAAGAGAAATCAAAAGTATTCCGGAAATAATAAGAAAAAGTAATTTTTTCCAATCCTCAAAAAGTTGCCAGATAAAAAGGGTAAGATACGCAATAAATACTATGCGCGGGTCAGCTACGGTGAGAATAAAAGAGGAAAGCAAAAACAAGAAGAAAGTTAAAACACTTGTTTTGTCAAACATTCTTTTACCAAAAAGAATAATTAAAGGGAAAAGTCCGTAGGCAAGTACAACTCCGATCTGACCACCATCAACCAATAGTAGGTAATAGGTAGAAAACGGATAGGTTAAAGTAGAGAAAAAACTAACTGTTTTTGATACTTTTAAATATCTACAAAGAAAATACGGACCAACTATGCAAAAAATTATTGAGGGAAAATAGAATAATATTTTGACTGTCGCATCACTTCCCAAAATAAGAACTTTATTCAATACTCCCATTAAAAACATAATCGGAGAAATCCATAGAACCGAGTTAACCCCTCCAAAACTTATGTTTCGAGTCACCCAAGTTAAAGGTTCATAAAAAAGTTCTTTCAACCCTTCGGGGTAAAAGAATGGTGCATCCCCCCATGTCAGAAGTGTGTCAAAAAAAACATGTCTAAAAATCAATAAAACCGGCAATAGTATTAACAAACAGTTAAGTAACTTTTTCATATATGACTAAACCTAAAAGAAGAAAATAAAGATAGTTTGCGGCCCTAATAGCTATTCCCCAGTGATTAGTGAAAAGAAAAGCGCCTATGGCTACAAATCCGAATAAAGCTATCTTCATATTAGAAGTTTAGCAAAAGTGGTAAACTTTTGGTAATGAAACTACCCAAAAACAGATATTTTCCCTTTTTTCTCATTTTTCTTGCAGCATTAGTTTTTTATCTCCCCGTTTTTCTTAAACCGAATATCCTTCTTGAAAGAGAAAATGACTTACAAGGGTTTTTCTGGCCGATAATATATTTTGTTAAAACCCAAATTATTACCAATCATGTGCTTCCTTTCTGGAATAATGTGTTTTTCGGAGGAACTCCGCTTCTTCCCGACCCTCAATCTCCGCTTTTTTATATTCCCGACGTTATTTTTCTTATCCTTCCTATTGGCATTGGTTTTATCACCTCTTTTTTTATTCATTCGGTTGTTGCGGGGGTGGGTACATATCTTGCCTCTAAAAACGGATTTGGGTAGGATAAAACGGCGAGTATCTTTGCTAGCATCGTCTATATGATTTCTCCGAAGTTTGCGGGATATTTGGAAGCCGGACATTTAGGACTTATTACAGCATGGGCATTTTTACCTTTTATCCTCTACTCGCTAGTTAAACTTACAAAATCACCAAAATCAAAATGGTCGCTTGTTTTAGCAATCTCCCTTACCGGACTTTTTTTCTCCCATCTTTTGACTTTTTTAATTACCCTTGTGTTGGGTTTTACCTTTCTCGCTCTTTCCGGAAAGGGTCTGAAATATATTGAGAAAAGCTTCATCTTTTTTATTTTGGCAGTACTTTTAGCCTTTGGACTAACTTCAATCTCGTTTCTGCCGCAGCTTTCCTGGAAAAATCAGACAACAAGATCGATGCTTATTTCCGAACGGGACGTTTACCCAAAATGGATATCGAAATTTGAATTTATTAAGTTGGCAGTTGTTCCTTGGACTAATGGAATTAATGGTCTAAGGACAGTTGAGACAGAAAAAACAATTTCTTTAGGACTTTTTACTTTGATTCTTGCTTTAATCGGATTTTTAAAGCTCTCAAAAAGAAACAAAGTTTTAATATTCCTTTCTGTAACTGCAATTTCTCTTATTACCCTGAATAACGCCTCGCCTATCTATAAACTGCTTCTTTCCCAAGACTTATATGTTTTAACCAGGGTTTCAACCAGGGTTTGGTTTACAGCGGTTTTAATTACTGTCTTTATGGCAACATACGGCTTTGACAAACTTGAAAAAGAAAATAGGAAGGTTAGATATTTATTGGGAGCCCTTGCCATAGCCGAACTATTGTTTATTTCCTGGAACATAATTTCAAAACCAATTACAGCTAAGACCAACTATGTTTCGGAAAAAATCATTAACCTGATTAAGAAGGATACAAGTAAATTTAGAGTATTCTGTTTAAACCGCTGCATCTCCCAAAAAACCGCAGCAGAAAAGGGACTTGAACTTACCGAAGGCTACGGAACACTCCAGCAGGTAAACTATTACAACTATTTTATCCAACTATCCCAATCATACTTTAATAGATATTCCCTTTCTCTTCCTCCTTTTGAAATATACCTTTATGAGAAGCTTCAGCCGTACGCACCAGCCCTAGCCGAGTTTAATGTAAAGTATGTCGCCTCCCCCCATGAGCTTACTGGCAAAGACTTTTTTCTAATCTTAAAAGACAACGGGTATTTTCTTTATGAAAATACCATTGTCAAACCAAGAGCATATTTTTTAACCGATGGTAAAGACAACAAAAACATAGAAGCTCCGATTATCAAGTATTCACCAAATAAAATAGTTATAGACACCTCTAAAAAGCTATCAGACACGGTTATTTTAGCCGAAGTTTTCAATCCCGATTGGAAAGCATATTTAGCCGACAACAAAGAAATTCAAATTCAGGAAGCTCCTAATAGCTTAAGACGCATCGATTTACCTGAAGATACCAATACAGTTACATTTAAATATGAGTCCGATATGTTTAAAATAGGAAAGGCAATTAATTTAATCACCATAACTATAATCATTCTTGTTTGTCTTATGACCTTTAAATCAAGAAGGAGAAAAAACGCAAAATGAAAAAAATAGTCTTTTTGATCGCGTTCGGCATTTTACTAAGCATCTTTGTTGCTGAAATCTTCTTAAGATTATTTAAGTCCGAAACAACCTTAAAATTCTATGATAATCCTGTTTTCGGAAGCGCATTTGTTCCTAACCAAAAAGGGGTGTTTGTCACAGAAACAAAAGAATATTTCTCGAACGTAGAGATTAATTCTCAGGGTTGGCCAGATTTTGAACACAGTTTTGAAAAACCAAGGGATGTTTACAGAATTCTCATTTTAGGAGATTCTTTCGTTGAAAACCTTCAAGTACCTTTTGAAAAAAGATTTTTCAGACAGCTTCAGGATAAATTGGGTAATAAGTTTGAGATAATCGCCATGGGTAGAGGAAATACAGGGACAGCCCAGCAATACCTAATGCTTAAAGAATACGGACTTAAATATAAACCCGATCTTGTTATCCAAATGTTTCTTACTGCAAATGATGTTAAAAACAATTCCTCAGTTCTTCAAAATGACCCCTATCTACCGTATTTTGAAATTGAATCCAACAACAGCCTAAAGGAAATTTCTCAGATTAAAAGATCTAATAGAAAACTGTCGTCATTAAAAGAAATACTCAAAAAGTGTGAGATTACAAAGATTATTCTTTTTTTCCGCCAGAAATATCTTGAACGGAAAGCCATATCCCTATCCGGAGGATACCCTACCGATTATCATATCTATGATTCAATTTATTCTGCTGATTACCAAAATTCTTGGGAATTAACCAAAAGATTAATTCTTGAAACTAAGAGGGTAACGGAAAATTCTCAAGCAAAATACATACTAGTTACACTTGCAAATAACGAACAAGTAAATACAAAGGTTCAGGGAGAAATATTTAAAAAATACCCAAATTTGAAAAACGCAAATCCTGACTTTGAAAAACCTGATAAAATCTTAAAAGAATACTGCCAAGAACAAAAAATTGATTGTTTTTTTATGTTGCCTTATTTTAAAGATTACATTAAAAATAATCCCAACGAGACAACTCACTTTTTTTACGACGGACACTGGAGCCAAACGGGAACTAATTTAGCAGCACTATTTCTCTATCAAATAATTTCCCAAAACTAGAGCATCTATCCCACTTTTCATAAACGTATCGTAAGCTTCCTGACAAGTATTAACAATCGGCTGACCTTTTAAGTTAAAGGAAGTATTAAGAAGTACATTTATTCCGGCTTTTTTACCAAAGGCCTTAATAACGTCGTAATACATAGGGTTGACTTCTCTTTTAATAAACTGAGGCCTTGCGGTACCGTCTACATGAGTAATTGCTCCAAGTTTAGATTGCCACACGGGTCTTACAGGAACAACCGCAATCATATACTGAAGCGGCTGCTGATCTTTCCCTTCTTTTCCGACATCAAAATATTTATCCCCATCTTCATAAAGGCAAACCGGAGCGAAAGGCCTGAAAGCTTCCCTGAATTTAATCTTGGCATTAACCAGATCTTTCATCTTTTTATCTCTTGGATCAGCCAGTATGCTTCTAGCGCCTAAGGCTCGTGGTCCCCATTCAAATCTCCCTCTCACCCAACCGATAACTTTCTTTTTATGAAGCATCCCAGAGACTTTCTTGACAAGTTTTTTATCATCATATCTTTTTGCCTTAATGCCATTCAATTCTAGAAATTCATTTATTTCCTCTTCCGAATTTTCCTTACCCAAATAAGGCGTGATAAATGTATTATTTTTGGGTTTGTTAAAAACGTGGTGGTAGGTATATAAAGCTGCTCCCAATGCCCCGCCCGAATCCCCCGCTGCAGGATGAATAAAGATATTTTTAAAGCCGGCTTCTTTAAATATTTTCCAATTGGTTACCCCATTTAACGCCACTCCTCCGGCGTAGCAAAGGTTTTCTTCACCGGTTTGTTCCCGTATGTTTCTTGCAATTACCAAAAGCTTTTCATCAAGAACCTTTTGAGCACTTGCCGCAATATCGGCGTATATGGGTATTACTTCATCGCTTCTTTTGGGGTCTTGTGGTTCAACGCCAAAAAGATCAATAAATTTCTGACTAAAACTGACTTTATCCGAAAGATGAAAATTAAAATAACTTAAATTCAGATGAAATGATCCGTCTGAAGATTGTTTAATAAGTTTCTCTACTTCTTGGGTAAATCGCGGTTTACCATATGGAGCAAGACCCATTACTTTAAACTCGCCCTCATTAATCTGAAAACCTAAAAACTGAGTAAAAGCGCTATAGAAAAGTCCCAAAGAATGAGGAAACTTTATTTCTTTTTCTAAAGTAATTATATTACCACTTCCCCTTCCCCAAGAAGTAGTTGTCCATTCACCTACCCCATCGCAGGTTAAAATTGCTGCCGAATCAAATGAGGATGTATAGTAAGCAGCCCCGGCATGAGAAATATGATGTTGGGTAAAAAGAATTTTCTCGCTATCAATTCCTACATTTTTAGCGATAGTTGATTTAACCCAAAGCTTATCCTTCAACCAAACTCTATATCCATTGATAAACATCTCGCGGGCTTTGGGAACTGTAGCTAAAGATGAAAGAGTGATTCTTTCGAATTTTAAGAAAGGTTTTTCATAAAAGACTACCCAGTTTAGATCACTCCCTTTAATTTTAGATTTATCCAGACAAAATTTAATTGCGTGGGTTGGAAACCCTGAATCGTGTTTTATTCTGCTAAACCTTTCCTCTTCTGCTGCTGCGATAATTTTTCCATTATCTATTAAAGCGGCCGCCGAATCATGATAAAAACAAGATATTCCTAAAATCTTCATAACTTTGATATTTGATTTTTCATTATTAATTTTCTTTAAGTCTCTTTAAATTAGATGAATTATCTGTCCATTCTTCCCATACAGGAAAATTTTTTATCTTGAAGTAATCATTAAACAATGAGGAAATTAAACCAACAGGAACAATAATTACACAATATAAAATGGAAAAAAATAGGCCTAACTGAAAATTGCCGATTTTCTTTGACAAAACTTTCCATTTTTCCCAAGTGTTTTTCATTAATTTTAAAAAAGCGGGTACACAATCGGGGCAAGGGGCGAAGAACCTATAAAAATAATCAATATCCCAACAACCAAAAAGACTATCAACATTGGTATTAGCCACCAAAGTTTCCTTTTCCACAAAAAGGATAGCAGCTCTTTAAATATTTTTAATTTCTCTCCCACTGTTGAACTATTATACCTCATTAAACATTCTTCTTTCGGAGAAAAATGTATTCAAAGAAAAGAATCAGAGAACCAACAAAAAAAGCCTGGAAACAATATATCGAGGACCTTTCGGCCCAAATATCGACCCGAAATAATTGTAATAAGGCTGAAAGAAGCCAAAAAAAACCGGCAATAGAAAACAATGCTTCACGACTAGCTTTCAACATGATGGGTAGCAAAATAAACCCTATAAAGAAAATCGAATTAATAGACAGGAGAAAAAAAGGTTGAAAATAACCGGCGCTTCGCAAAAGGACCAACACAATAATCACCAAATTAAATAAAAGGATACCTGGCAAATTATTTATCGACCACCTTGCCGATTGGAGATAAAGCATGCGATAACTTTTAATTATTTTTTTCATCTTTTTTATTTTTTGGGTCTGAAGCGGGCGTATAAATTTACCCCGGTAGATAATAAGATAATCAAAACGGACAAGGTCATTCCCAAGTTAAAAAGCATTTGTGGCTGGTAATAAAGTATAAATACTTGTCCGTCTTTACCCTTGGGAATATACCAGGCATTAGCATAACCATTAATCATAAAGTGCGGGAAATAAACACCTTTTAAGATCGAGTCCTGACTAGATAGTTTCCAATCTCGACTATATTTTTCTAAAAAGGCAATAATATATCCTTCCGAATTACTTTTTGGTACTTCAATAGAGTACTTAACAGGACTTATTTTATGAAATACTAAATCGGGTGCATTTAAAGGCTTTTGTTCTTGTGCTAAGATAAAAACTTGATTATCATAAACCCTTTCTAAAACAATATTTTCTATAAAGGTTTTACTACTATCGCCGCTTGCACTCCCAGGCACCTTTAAATTTACTTGCAGTTCTGAATCAATTTTAAAAGGATTAAATAGGAAACTCATATGCTTCCAGTCCAGTGAGTTATCAAGCTTCTCAATATTATTCGAAATAAAAGAACGTGACGAAAATTGGACAAAATCAATTACAGGACTATTTCCATAAAAATATTTATAATCAAATTCGAGTAAATAAGAGTATTTGGTACTAAAATCCCTGACGTTGAATGATATATTTTTGTCATCTGTACCCGAATTATAAACAGTTATGGTATTTAACTTATCGGAGGGAAGATCTTCACTTCTTAGGTCGCCCTGAAATAATTGACTAGATAAATCATTTTTAATCAATTGGTCCCCAGTAGGCGGAAACTTAATATTTAGAGTGTGTTTACCTTTATAAAGATTGTATATAACAAAAATAATGTAATCGTCAAAGTTTTGATATTCAGAAAGCATATTAGAATCTAACTTTAATGCAATTTGTTTCGGTTCCAAACCTCTTTTTTCAATATATATTTTATAAGTACCTCGTTGAGAAATTTCGAAAGTAAAATTCTTATTTTGATTTGTGGACAAGTCATTTATTTCTAGAGGCAAGGCTTGATTTAAATATAATGAACTTTCTTTAAGATTTACTTTTTCTACCTCTTTATCACCTAAACTAGTTACGACCACACTTTTAAAAGGTAGGGCCGATGAGGCACCCAACATGGCTTCAAAATTAGAATAGTCAGCGTATAAGTAATGCGGTGAGAATATTTTGGCAGTTAGATTATTTCCATTAATAAAAACCCACTTACCGATAATTGATTTATCCTGGCTCTCTGAAATTAATTCCTCGGGAATGTGCGAATTGGTAGTTACATCTCTTTTGACAAAAATAGTATTCACCCCCAAAAAAGGAAGTAAACCTTTTGCGGTTTCATACTCACTATCCTTAATTTTTTCATAAAAAGTATCTAAAATTTTGGTCGAGCTCTCCGATTCAGCGGTAAAGCTAGGTGAAACAAACTCAACATCAGAAAAAAGTCCCAAGATTGAATCTGTTCCGCGATAACCCCAAGCAAAAGTCTCCAATTGGTCATCCGGATAGGTAATAATTCTACCAAGATCTGATGACTGGCTCTTCTTGACCAAATAATCCCTTGTCTGCCAAAGATAATCTGGAAATTTAACAAAGTAGCTGTCATCCCTCCCTGGCCTAAATATCTTACCGGTAATTAAAGGGTAGTTATACAGAAAGTAGCTCACCCAAAAAACGAGGAATACAAATTTTAATAATAACTGCAATTTACCCTTAAAAAATAGGGTCGCCCTTTCTACCAAAAGCCCAATTAAGATTGAATAGGAAACTGTCAAAAGCGGAGTAAAAATATACCAAGGGCTTCTAAAAAAGGAAAACATGGGTAAATGCTTCGATAAATATAAATACAAACTTCCTGTTGGGGGATGACTTCCACAACCAAAAAATATACCCAGAAGCATCAAGACCGCCGCAAAAAGATACCAATCTTTTTTTCCTTTATTTATAAAGATTAGAGAGACAAATGCAAGTACGGGAGGAATAAAACTGAAAACAATGAAGGGTAACTTATAAAAATAGTTTAAGGTATAAGGAAGATAGATGGGCATACCATATGAATCCTGAACATACCAATCCCATGCACCCTGGAGTCTCATGACATTGACCAAAGATGTATCCTTAGACAGACTATTTAACCAATCGGCGTAGCCTATTCCTGAAAGTTCGGAAACTCCCTGACTGATTAGATGGTGCGCCAGTGGTAAAATCCAAAATAGGTTGACACCAATTACCATCGCCAACGCTAAAAAAGAAGCGGTTACAACACTCTTGGCTCTCCCGTCTTTTAAATGCCCCAGGCCGAAAATTACCCCAAATAAAACAATTGCCAATATTAGAATAGAGAAATATGCCGGATTTATCCCGGTTCCTGAAGCAATAACAGCCAGTCCTACCAAATAAAGAAATCCTTTTCGAAAACTAAATAGACGATATGACAGAGAAAACAATATCCAAAAAACAAGTGGAAGAGCTACATACAAGGAAAGGTTGGAAACTTTAACATTTTCCCAAGTATTAAAAAGGTAAATATTAAAAGTGTACAAAATAACCAGGGTTAATCTAGCCCAGTTGTTCTTAGGAAAAAGCAACTTACTTAGTAAATAAGAAGAGAGTGTAATTAAGGAAAACCAAAATAGTAAACTAATTAATTCTGCAAAGTGGAGAGAAAACCCCAAAAGAAAAGGGATTGTTTGAATAAGGTGGAAAAACATACCCGATGTGCCGGAGCTGAAATCTTGACCCGTGTTAACAATATTATTCCAAACAAAAAATCTTCTTTGGAACCAAAGAAGCGGATTGAGCGGAAAATTAGTATCAACTCCGTTAATAAGAACATTACCTTTATTAAAAAACCACAATAGAGGAACCAGACCCAATATAAAAATAAAAATTACCGGTACGTGCCTTTTATATTCAATTAACCGCTTCATATGCTTTTATTTCGTGAATAACCCATGGTGCAAATTTATGTTCGCCTATCTGCTCAACTTTTATAAATTTCCCATTTGTGGGTTCAAAGTACAAGTTTACAATACCACCATCATTAGGTGGATATCGCCTGCTGTAAAAAACTTCTTTCCATTTTTGTCGGTCTGCAGATATGGAAACCTTGTATCCTACAGCGTTCTGATCCTTGTTATTATATGAGTCGATTGTAATTTGTGCAATTTTCCGACTTGTTCTCATATCCAATATTATTGAAAGTGGATAAATGTAGGGTACCTTGGAACTCCAATAAGTCTCTCTTTTTTTATCAATCATTAGTCGAACATCATTAGAATTTATTAATGAATTAACTGAAAATGAAATCTCTTTTTTGTTTATCAGATAGCCCCTTAATCTCCCCCTTATCTCTCGTGTCATATTCTCCAACACCTGCTGTTCCGAATCATATCGGAAGGCGATGATTGATCCAACAGAAACGCCTTCCTTACCAACTGTTTGCACCAGTTTGTCAAAATCTCTGAAATAGCCAAACCCTCTATTTTCAATTACTTTATACTCCTGGTTTTTTATCCCCCACAAATAATTATTTATAAAAAATTCTTTGGGGAATTTTTCTCTTTCCTGATACCAAACCAACAAAGTCTGACCAAAACCTGATTGAAATGGCATAATCCTTTCTGACTCTGCTAATCCGTAAAACGAAGAATCACTTTCTGTATAAAAAATTGTCTTTGGGGGCAAATTCGGGTAGTCCTTCTTTATCTGAGTAAGGATATTTTTTCTAACACTACCAACTTTCTCCTGATAGCCAAGATCCATCCTTAGCCAACAAATGTTTAATACGAACAATACCGAAATAATTAAATAGGATAACAGCCTTATTTTCCTATAAATAATTTTGACCAGGGCTGTAATTAAGAGCGACATTCCGATGGTTATAAAATATAAATTACGTGAGTCGATGAAGGTAATTATTCCCGCACGAGCTGGAGAAAAAGCATATATTAAACTGTTTAGAACAATAAACAGAAATGCAAAAAAAATGATTTTGAAATTTACTGATCGTTTTTTATATAAAGTAATTATTCCGCCAATGATAAGTGCGAAAACAATTATAAAAAGTGCCTCGAGAACTACTTTTTCTATAAAAATATCATAACCCATTGTTCCTCGAGACAAACCAAGGTGTTTGATTAAAATATCGGGTATGATTTTCCCTACTAATAAAAAAATGTTCGGGGGTACAATAGTCTGACTTAAGGCCTTAAAAGGAAAAGTTACAAGATTGTATATAAATACGGATAAAGGCTGGGATTCAAATACAACAGGCGCCCCTGAGGTATTTGGGAACAAATACATCAAAACTCTCGATCCAATATATAAAAGGCCTAATAGTAACATAATTGAAGAATATTTTATTTTTGAAAAATCTTTTTTTTTCGCAAAAATGAAATAACTAAATGGATATAGCAAAAAAAACCCGATAGCAATTTCTTTGAACCCTAGTGATATAAAAAGGAAAAGAATTTGTAGAACTAAATTTTTGTATCTTTTTGTGTTTTTTACATAGTCAAAAAAATAAATAAGTGACAGGAGAGCAAAAAATGTTGCTCCGTGAGTATTAATATCTGTAACCGTCCATAAAGTAGCTTGGTCACCAGAAGCACTGATTGCGAATAATAAAGACGCAACTAAAGATAAATAATCGTTTTTAAATAAACGCTGAGCCAATAGATAGAGAATCACAACGATACCTAAGTGCCAAGACAAACTTACAAGAAACCAAGAGTGAAAGTTAAGCCCAAATAGAAAAAAAAGGGATTCAAACGCTATTTTACTAAACGGAACATAGTGTCCTATGTTAGGCGTGAAAGAAGTCGTTACTAAACTGACAAGAGATCTTCCGTTAACTGTATATACGCCACCAAACCCGTTCCATTCGTCCTGCTGAAAAAAAGATCTAAATGCTGGAAAATAAACAACCACTACTATGAACGCCAAAATTAAGAAAGGTACGCTTTTATGAATAATTCTCACCATTTTTAAATTTTCAATATTTCGTATATTTTATAATAACTCTCCCCAATTATATCTTAAGTGATCCCAATTTTGTTGGAGAAACCAAGTTTTTTAAATATTTTCTGCTTAACTAAACACAACCTAAAAATTACTGAAGATTAATTTTAAAAATTGAATTAAGTATATCCGAGAGCTCTGAGAGTCTTCATCATACGTTCCCTAGAAATGCCCCTACCCGCTCTTTCGTGCATATTTGAATCCTTATTCGGAGTTGTGTCAAGAGTTGATCCCAGAGAGGTATAACCCTTATCATATAACGGATTATACGGAAGCTTGTTTTTCTTTAGATACTCCTTTACATCAAATCGTGTCCAAAACAACATCGGGTGAACTCTCATATGCTGTGGATTTTCCCTGGGTGAAAATATTGTTTCCTTCGCCCTTTCCTCATGTTCAACACCGCGGATTCCTGCAATAAAGGCATCCAAATGGAGGTTTTTAATTCCGTTCACTAAGGGCTGTATTTTATGATAGGTGTTAAATTTGAGAGTAAACTTGGGAGTGCCTTTCCCATACTTTCTACTGAGTTTTTCAGCAATATCTGTTGTAGCTCTTACAGTAGTTAAACTAGCGACATTCCATTCGTTCCTAATTTTTTCTACAAAGGGAATGGTCTCCGGAAACTCATATCTGGTATCGACAAAGAGAACTGGGATGTCAGGATTTAATTTTAGTGCTATATGCAATAAAACTTCACTGTCACCTCCGCCACTAAAGCCAAGACCAACATTTTTATATTTTCTTAATGCTTCAGAAATTATTTTCTGGGTTTTCTTAATCTTCTTTTCCAGAGATAAATTTAACAAAGATCTAACTTCAGGTAGCATTAAATCTATACATCTCTGAGTCCTATTTAAACCGAATTCTTCAACTAAAGACTTTGATTTGATTGTAGTTTTTATATTCATTTATATTAGAAACAATCACATTCCTCTTTTGAGTTATAGTGAGTATCTTACTAAAAGACATTTTTATCGTCAAGTGTTATTATTCCCTTAGTACAAAATTCGATATCATATATCTAAATGGGTAAAAATAAACCGCTTGTTTCGGTAGTCATGTCTGTTTTTAATGGAGACAGATTTTTATCTAGGGCTATAGAGAGCATACTAAATCAAACACTGAAAGAGTTCGAATTTATAATCATTAATGATGCCTCTAAAGATAAAACCCTATCCATAATCAAACAGTACTCAAAAAAGGATAGGCGGATTAGACTTATAAATAACAAAAAAAATATGCAAATCGCCCGATCGCTCAATCGGGGTGTGGCATTATCTAAATCCGACTTCATTGCCCGTATGGACTCGGATGATATCGCCCACCCCCAACGGCTCGAACAGGAATATGATTTTCTTATAAAGAATAAAAAAACCGCCATCGTCGGAACTAACATTCTTATCATAGATGAATACGAAAATATCATTTCGAAAAGAGAGTATCCTACAACCCCTGCTGGGTTAAAAAAAATAATGCTTCGCTATTCCCCTTTTGCACACCCCACCGTAATGTTTAGAAAGAAGGTCTTTGAAGAATTCGGTGGATATGATACGCGATCAATACCCTGCGAAGATATTGACTTTTGGTTTAAGGTCGCAAGCAAATACCCTTTAGGAAATATTGCGAAACACTTACTAAAATATACTCTTTCAACCATATCTACTAGTCACTGCAACCTACAAAACACTGAATTAGTGGGGTTTAAACTCAAAATAAATGCTGTCAGAAAATATAATTTTAGACCCAGTGTTTATGATATTTTATATAATATAATGCAATTCTCCACCATTTGGCTCATGTCTCCCAAAATAAGAATTAAATTCTATAACTTGCTCCGTAGCAAAAAATTTATTTAAGAATGAAAAAAACATATATTGCTCTCAAACCCTTTAATAACAGGGTTTTCTACAATAACGCTGTTTTTAACAGTAGCCTTCCAACTTCCTCTCCCTACCTGATCGCAGCTCGAAAATTGTTGGCGAAGAATAATCTTATTATGGATACAATTGATATTGCTCCAAAAACGCTAACCCGAAAATATATATACCTAGACGTTCCTTATCCATGGCAATTAAAATTGTGGATAAGACTATTGAAAAACATAAGTAAAAATATTTTGTTTATAATTGAAGCTCCTGTTGTAAATCCATTTAGCCACACAAAACTATTTCATATTTTTTTTAAAAAAATATATACATGGAACGATGATCTTGTCGACAACAAAAAATATTTTAAATTTGTCATTCCAAAATCAAGTAAGGGAATTGATACAAAAACAATATCATTTAAAAAGAAAGAATTTCTCACTATGATGAATGGCAACTGGCTACCATTCTTCCCCTTTAGGTTACTTTCTTTATCAACAAAGGAGCTATATTCAAAAAGAATTAAAGCAATAGAGTTTTTTGATAAAAATATTCCTTTGGACTTTTCTTTATTCGGGAGGGGGTGGAACAAGCCGCAAAAATACAGCATTAAACAAAGGCTCTTTGGATATCATCGTTATAAAACATTTCGCGGAGAATTTAATGCAAAAGAAAAATATGCAATATTATCAAGGTTTAAGTATGCATTGTGTTTTGAGAACTCTAAAATTACCGGGTATATTTCTGAAAAAATATTTGATTGTTTTAAAGCTAAATGTGTGCCTGTATACTATGGAGCTCCAAATATAGATAAATATATTCCTCCCAATTGTTACATCGACGCAAGAAATTTTGATAACTACCAAGCACTTTATGACCATCTAAAAAACATTAGAGAAAAAGAGTACAACATATATATAAATCGCATTCAAACACTTCTAAAAAACAGAGAATTTTTGCAGCGCTGGTTTGAACGTGGATTTTCAATATTGTTACTTAAATTAATAAAAGAAAAATAACAATAATTCCTTCATACACTTCTAATTTTTCTCGCAATTAAGTAAATCTCGGCATACCCTCCTTTGTCAAAACCAATATCGATCAATGAATTACTTGGTGCAGGAGGCTTCAGATGAGTTTTAAATATACGTTTTTTGATTAGTTCTAAAAGATGGTTTAATAAGAATATTGTTCCTCCAACAAAACAATGTTCTTCAATAATAAAGCCGTTCTTTTCTAAAATATTAACAAGTTCTTTTATCGAATAATGCCTGTGACCAATGAGAAAAAATGCAGGATCAAGTAGTATCGATAATAAATGATTATTGGGAGTAGATAAAAATAACATACCATTCATTCCAAGCACCTTATTTATCTGTCTAAGCGAATACCCCTCAGTTTTGGGTGGAATATGTTCAATAACATCAAAAAATGTAACCGCATCGAACCTTTCTTTTATCAAAGACAATTTATCCACAGTTCCAACCATAAACTTTCCTTTTGTAATATTTCCTTTTGCGAAAGCTATTGCATCCGCATCAGGATCTATCCCTGTTATGCTTTTTACCCTATTAACTATTAATTTCTCTAACTGTCCCGTCCAACAACCAACATCTAGCACTCTTTTGTTTTTAATATATTTTTTTATAAACTCACTATTAAAATGGTGCACTTTCGACGGCTCGTTATCATAGTCTGAGTGGATTTTTCTCTTAAACATGATATCTTTTGTATATTACTAATACACCACTTGTGTCAATATATACATTGAGTATACCAATGAATTAAAATAGAGCATGAAAAGTAGGCCAAATATTGTTTTTATAACTATTGATTCTTTAAGGGCCGATTTCGTTGGATACCAAAACTCAAGTGAAAAAAATACTCCGTTTTTGGATTCAATTGCGAAAAAGTCAATTGTATTCACCAACGCAATTTCTCCAGCAAATCCCACGTTTTTTACTTATTGTTCTATAATGACTGGTGCTCTCCCTTTTGCTTTCGGGTCATATCTTGGCATTCCAGACAAAGATGAAATAAATACAATTGCAGATGTTGTTAAAGACAATGGATACACAACACATGCATTTATTGCCGATAGTCCAGCACTTTACGCCGAATACGGTTACGGAAAAGGTTTTGACTATTATGACGACGGATACAAAGATGCAAACAAATTATCGCTTTATTTAGGAAAATCTTTATGGAAACTTCGTCAGTCGACACCGGAGCCAATCATTAAAATAATTGAAATTTGTCGACAGTTCCTCAAATCAGCGTTCATTCCTCCAAAAATTTCCGTTCCAGGAGAAAGATTAAATCAAAAGATAAAAAAACAATTTTCTATTAAACAAAGTGGGCCTTTTTTCTTGTGGGCACACTACATGGATAGCCACATTCCATACTATAGCGGGCTAAATAAATATTTTTATGAAAAAGAAACATTTATTAAAAGGATGGTTAAGAAATTTATATTCTTCAAGGAGCTACCAATCAGCCTCAGAAAAATGAAATTGAAAAATACCGAAATTACCGATATTTTCAAAGAAGGCTATAGAAGTGCTATAAAATATACAGATAGGCAATTAAATAACATCGTTACCTTTCTCCAAAACAAATATCCGAATACTGTGTTTATTATTACATCCGATCATGGTGAAGCATTTATGGAACACAATAATTTTTTCGCTCACGAACCGTTTAGCCTTTATAACGAATTGGTGCACATTCCCCTTATTATTTACGGATCTTCAATAAAACCAAAAGTGATATCCAAAACAGTTTCGTTAGTAAGTATCGCTAAAACTATTTCAGGCCTTGCAGGTATTCAAAAAACTAAATTTCAGGGAAACGATTTATTAAAAGATAAAATTTATTCTCCTACTAACAATATTTCACGAATTCTTTACGGGTGCAGAAGTCCCCACGTTCGCCTTGGCATTCTGGATAATAAAACCGAAATATTTGGATATAAAAGTTTGTGGAGTTTTACAACAGAAAATGAAAAGTACATCGTAAACGAAAACGGAAAAACCAAAGAATATTATTCATTATTAAACGATCCCAAGGAAATGAAAAATATCATGAACAAAAAATCAATTAACAGGCATTTAATTAACAAGTTAGAAAAGATTATCGCCGAAAGCAGCAAATTTGATTAATCTTTCTTCTGAACAACAACAATAAAACCCTTAGAAAAAATCCAAAAAAAAGAATTTGTTTTAATTAACAAAATGCCTAATTTCTTTATAAGTGTATATAACCATGAACTTCTTTCTCCACAACCTAAATAAGGTGCGCTAGCGCTTGGAAGTAAAAATTCAAAACTCCAATCAAATTTAGATAAAAAAGATATTAAGCCAAAATATGTTTTGGAATACGAACAATCTTTATATGAATCTCCTCTTCCAAAAATTCTCAGATAAAAATCGGCAAGCCAAAGCGGCAACCAGGTTATAAATGGAAGCCTGTAGTGATGGTCATATGGCCACAATTTATTTGGAGCTGTTAGATACACTATAGAATTTTTATCCAAAAGCGTATATATCCGCTGAAAAGATTTTTCAGCGTTCGGCATATGTTCAAGGGTGGTTAAAGAAACTATTAAATCAAACTTTTCAGACGAACGAAACTCTTCGACAAGTTTGTTATGAAAAAACATATTTTTATTTTTGGGCAACTTTAATGAAACCTTATACGCATCGAGGCAAGGTTCAACACCAACCACCATTTTTACGTATTTTGCAAATTCTATTGTATATTCTCCATGCCCGGACCCAACATCTAAAATTCTTAACAAGCTCCTCTTTTTATGCAATTTTGTTTCCGCAACCGAAAGTATTTGATTCACCGTTGTTTTTACCACTTCTGGGGAAAGCGGTTTATAATATTTTTCCTGATAATCTTGTCTCATACAACTATGATAAATTTTTGAAACACAGAAGGGAAAATGCATATTTGGGGTTTTTCCGAGTAAATATCAAGTGTGACAACACAGAAATCAAGCCCCAAAATATTTTCGGGGTATATAAAAGAGCGGCTTTTTCTCCCCTAATTTTTTTTAATCCATATTCACCACTTACCATATAGCCACACTTTATAAAATCCTCTATGTTCCAGCCTGATAGATGTTCCTGGAAACCATTCTCTTCCCCCCCTTGAGCTATAAATCCGTTGGGTGTCAAAACAACCACCTTTTTCCTGGCGATCTTTTGCATCATGTCCAACAGTTTAAATCCATCTTTTTTAGTTAAATGTTCAATTATGTCTAATGCAACCACGGCATCAAAACTTCTTTTTTTAAATTTTTTATTAATATTAAGAACATTCATCAAATAATACTTATTGTGAATCCGCCTTTTT
>Ga0208957_1000589_pt1 | contig 27000 bp, 36 predicted proteins | sample RifOxyA1_FD_184029 | JGI IMG/M metagenome (GOLD analysis project Ga0208957, IMG submission 184029) | Groundwater microbial communities from Rifle, Colorado - Rifle Oxygen_injection A1 (SPAdes) | ecosystem: Environmental > Aquatic > Deep subsurface > Groundwater | place: Rifle, Colorado, United... | reverse complement strand
GGCGGCGTCCCCGGCGGCGGCCCAGGCGGCGTCCCTGGCGGCGTCCCCGGCGGCGGCCCCGGCGGCGGCCCCGGCGGCGTCCCTGGCGGCGTCCCCGGCGGCGGCCCCGGCGGCGGCCAGTTCCTTGTCCGTGGCCTCGCCTTTGAGCCACCGCCGCTTGACCCGTATCGCCTCCCAGGAGCGCTTGTCGGACTCCCGCCCCGCCTTGCGTTCCGCTTTCAAGGCTTGCTCCGCGCACCAGCAGGCGAACTCGTGGAGGATGGTCTCGCACTCCATCATCTGCAACACGATGCGCTGCGTGGCGACGGCCTTGTCGGTGTCCAGTTTGACGCTGCCGCCCAACTCCACCAAACAGACGTACTTCGTGTCCGGCGGGGCGTACTTCAGTGCGTCGATGATGCGGGCGCTGGCGTGGAGGCCGTGGCGGCAGAGGACGGGCTCACCTTTGACGCGGTACGTCTTCCCTGCCTCAATCTTCCGCCGGGAGCCGTAGCGCTCGCGGCCATTGTGGAAGTGGTAGCCAGTGTATGTTGTCATCGCAGCGCCTCAATAGCAGGGGTCAAGACGTAGTAGGCAAAAAGGTAGCCGGCGCCCGTCACAGCCCAGAAAAACAGCATGCGGTTTATCATACCGCCGCCTCTTCCTTCTTACGGTGCCGACGCTGGGCCTCACGGGCTGAGCACCGCACTGAACAATACTTAGCATCGAACCGACGCCAGTCAGGGACAGGGCGGTTACAGCCTTCCGCTGCACAAACTCGGTGATTGCTCATGGGCCGTAGGCTATACCCTTAATAGATGGCTGTCAAGGGCTATCATAGATAGAGCCCCAAAATCTTCACGGAAATCGCTGCAACGAATTCATACTCCGAGGCATCTTACTATCAGAACGGAGGTGGAAAATGAAGCAGACTATCAAACTGCTAAAGGAGATGGGGGCCCAGCGGAGGGCGTTGGCCTGGGAGCTGGTGAGGCGGAGGGTGATCCGGCGCATCGTCGCCAGAGAAACCGCGACCCCCACCTGGCGGCGAGGGTCTTGACAGCGGTTCGGGCACGGTGTACCGTGTCCTTGACTCGTACGGTCACATTATCGCCGCACCAGCCAATCATGTCAAACGGCCTCTCGATGAGGGCGGTAAGACATAGCCTTAAACTGGAGACAACAGATGAGAAATGAAACGCGCTCACGCGCAGGCGGGCGGGCCGAAGGAAGCTACTTCGTAGCATATCTGGAACTGGAACTGAACAGTACCAGTACCCAAGGGGGAGGGGACAAAGATAGGACGTTACGAAATGCCGTATGACATCGAGGCGGAAGTTGACGCGGCCATCATGGAAGTCGCAACGGCGTGGGGAATCCGCACGGATACTGTCGCCCCGATTGTCGATGAGTATGGCGTGTCGCTAGTTCGGGCGGCGCTATCTCAGGTCCAGGACGAGATGGCCAACGGCTACGCTGTCCAGAAGCCGTTCGGCTACATGGTGAGCCTGCTCCGCAAGGGTGTCATCCAGGCTGCCGCTGTGGTGGACGTGAAAGGCCAAGCGAACGCCGACGCGCTCTACGAACGCTATCACCGAGGCCGCGCCCTTTCAGGCAAGGGCCCTTGTTTTTGCTGCACTGATGCGGTGGAGGTCTACGAGCGATACGGGAAGAGCGAATCTTGAAGACGCCTCGATTTTGGGATGACAAGACGGGGCGAGTGAGCACGCTTCAAGAGCGTATCCTCCAGCTCAGAAGGTTGGGCTACTCGTGGGCGGCGGCGAAAGAAACAGCGTGGCAAGAGGAGCTGGCGCAGAAGCGGGCAGATGAAATCCTCGAAAATCACCAGCGCTAACCCCTTGACTGTTCAACATTATACGGTATACTGAGCGCATGGATGCTACCTGCCTCAACTGCCAGAAACCCATGACGGCTCGTCGCTCCACGAAGAAGTATTGTTCCGCGAACTGCCGCATAGAGGCGTTCTGGAAGCGGAAGCTGGGGGTGAACAATGACTGACCCGAAGCGCATCATCCTCCACGATTTAGTTGTGCTGGGGGATCGACTCATTCTCAGGACCGCTGTTACTGTGGCGGCATTTGATTCTCGCCTCCCGCGCTGGAAGAGGCTGCTACAAAGGCTCCTGCCGTTCTATCACCCCTTTGATTATTGGGCTCATGCTGCGTACATCTGCGATGGGGTTGATGACCAAGTGAAGATACAGGCTGCATTAGATAGCCTGCCGCCTGAAGGCGGGACGGTTCTTCTGTCACCTGGGCATTTTAGCTGCGGCGTCGACCAACCGCGACTACGGACAGATGACAAGAGAAGCCTGCGCGGCCCAGGAAAAGAAACAATCCTTGACGACGGAGTGCGTTGGCAGAAAGGATGCCCGCGATGAGTAAAGAGTATTGGCGTGGTTTCAGCGCTGGGGTCTTCGTGATGTCGGGGTTTAGTGTGTTTCTTTGGTCTCTGGTCTGGTTGATCCGATGAACGACGAACAGCTAACGATGTTGACGGAGGAGGAGCGCGGGAAATACTCACTCACATCTATGACGATTGCCGAGCTGTCGCCTTCCTCCACCCTGACGTTCTTATCGCGTAGAGCTATTTCTAGCTGCCCGCAGGCCGCCAAGCCGCGACACCACGCCAAGATGCCTCGTTGCAGACAGTCCAGCGCCTCCCCTATGTCGCGACCATGACCCGCCAATCGAAGAGACCGGGATCGCGCTTCGATTCCTCCCTTGATAGGGTTGATTTCGGCTTGCAGAAACACTCGCATGCATTACCTCCAACATATAGGAACTACATATCAGAGTAGGACCGCAACTTGCTGGAGTCAAACTGGCCCACTACCAAGGAGTGCGAGGACATCCGGCGGCTACTGGCAGCGGCGGAAGCGGTCTGTGCCAAGGCGTGTCTTACTGGACGCCCAGGTGAGGACGGATACTCGTATCAAGTGGGTAGAGACGGCAGCGAGGAGTTGCAAGCATTGGCTGATATGCTCACCGAGATGAAGGAGCGATACGCCCTTGCCTCCAGCGCCGCACCCGATTCCGAGTGACCTCTCGGTAGTGTTCTAGTTTGGCGTGGTATCTGGCCCTTCGACGCGCTAACTCTATCGGGTTCCCTGACCGCCGCTCCCTCTGTCTCTGAAGAGCCCGCGCAACCGGCCCCGGTGTTTGCGGCCCTGATAGGTCAAGCTCTTTCACTCGCTGGAACCGCTGCTCATTCAGATAGAGACGGTTACGGGCTGAGTTCGCGGCCCTCCATGCGTAGGCCCGACACGGCGGTGGCCACCGCGTGAACCTCACAAATGCCTCCTGATAAACATCGTCGCGGATGTCCGGCGGCGCTTGTGCAGCAGCAGCCTTCGCTATGCGATGCAGGTCGGCATAACTCAGCATTGTGTTAAAATGAAAGCAGCCGCGTGGCGAGTGACCACCGGCTGCGTGACACCGAGAGGAGTTGGCTCCCGATGCAAACCAATCTTACCACCCCCACTTTTGGCGACGATAGACTGCCGCCGCGCTTCTGGGCCAAGATTCGCGTCCTTGAGGACGGTTGCTGGGAATGGATGGGGTCTAGAATCAAGGGGGGCTACGGTCACTTCGGGGTAGGTAGCCGAACGGATGGGTCCAGGAAACTGGTCCTTGCCCATCGCCTCTGCTATGAGACGCTGATCGGCCCCATTCCTGATGGCCTGGAGTCGGACCACCTCTGCCGCAACCGCGCTTGCGTTAACCCCACACATATCGAACCCGTCACTCGTTCGGAGAACCTGCGCCGCTCGCCTCTTCTGAAGGGCAGGGGCCATAGCAGCAAACTGCACAGGGAAGATGTGATGGCTATCAGGGCTTCTATTCTCGGCTCGCGTCCGCTGGCTCGGCAATACGGTGTAAGTCGAAGTCTCATCCAATTTATTAAACACCGCAAAGTCTGGAGGCACCTCGATTAACCACGTCTCCTGGTAGACGTCGTCCCGTAGTCTCCGCTCCGCCTGCGCTGCTACCGCACGGGCTATGCGGTCAAGCCCAGGGTCAAGCTCAGTCAGACTCGGTTTCGTCCCCCGTGTCGCCATCCGCAAAAACCACCGGGAAGCACCGACCACACCGCTCCATTGTGTCGTCCTCTTCCCCCAGGTGAAGCAGCCGGTAGCCTGTGGTGTCGTCGATTTGGCAGCCCTCGTCGGTGAGCCGTCGCCCACTCTCTGTGATTCCGGCGACGTGCAGGACGTTGCCGTCCGTCAGCAGATACCGCTTATCCATTGACCCGCAACCACTTGTCCGCTGCCAGGAAGACAGCGGTGAGAATCGCAATCCCGCCTGCGCCCAGAAGGTCGTTGGCCTCCGGGCTGTTCGCTATCTCACTTGAGGCGTAGACCAGCGCCGCCGCCGCCGCCGCCGCGAGTAACCCTCGTGCGAACCGCCACACTGCCCGCTTTAGATTGTCGCTCATTTCTTCCTCCTAGTTCTCATGCCCGTGGGCGTGGGCCAGCACGGTTGTTGACGTATTAGGTGGAAACGTCGTGGTCGTTTCCCAGTAGGGCGTGTAGGGCCAAAAGAGAGTCTGCTTACACGTCCCCCATTCCCTGTTGCAGTCGCAGCAGTACGCCACGTCGCAGTGGTCGCAGGCATGAAGGCAATGCTCACAATGGGCGTGCTTGTCTTCGTGTCCGTGCTTCTTTGTCATCGCTTCTCCTTCTCGTCCAGGATGTCTTGCGCCGTCTTCCGTTTCGGCGGCTCTGGCTTAGGGGTCAGGACAATCGCCATCAGTAGCGTCATCAGGATCAGGGCGGCCACCAGAGCTACCAGTTCGTATCCCCCAACTACGCTACCTCTGTCTCTCCGGTGATGGTGGCACTAAGGCTGTGCTTGTGCGGCACCGTCCCGCCAGATGCCTTGAGCGCGGCGATGTCCGACTTCAGGCTGGCGATGAGATCCAGCAACTTCTCCGTCCCCACGATCCCCTTATCCAATCCGAGCTGTCCCGCTCGCGCTATCCGCCCGATCGCCTCTGCGATTTGCTGGTCTGTCATCATCTCGTCCTCCTTCATCGCTATCAAATCTGTCTTCAGCCGCGTCTTCGGCCAGCCCGTGCCAGGGCAGTTGGGTCGGTCTACTGAGTCGATCTTGTAGTGCCCGATGAACCTGTTGTTGAAGTCGTCCACGTAGGCCCAGAGGTCGTAGTAGTCCAGCAGCCAGACGGTGAGCGCCTTTGACGCCTGGTACATCGCCTCCGTCCAAACCTCCCCCGTCTTGCCCTCGTGCTCGATGCTCACTGTCACGGTGTTGGGGTTGATGTCGTCTACCACGCACTTCTTGAGCCAGGGGATTGTTAGGTCGGGTTTCTGTATCTTCCCGTTAGCGTAGGGAGCATCCGTGAGTTCGACGTACTGATGAACGGGGCCGAGTTTCCCAATACCGAAGTGGGCGCTGGCCTGTGAAGCGGGGTTGTTGAACCAAGCATCGCAGCCGGTGAGCGTGCCGGACATGATGTGATAGACGAACGCCTCCGGCTTCACGAGCTGGCCGCGGCGGCCCGTGGGATAGCCGAAATGGGGTGACGGAACCCATCTGGCCTGTGGGTAGCGCATCAGTTCACATTCACAGTCGTGCCGCCGTCGTACAGCCACTCGATGACAGGCCCCCGAACGGCAGTGTCCCACAACATCCACCTGAGTTCCGTGTTACGCGCGAAACGCTCGGCCTCGCGCTTCTCTCGCTGTGCATCCTCCAGGGCTGTGATGAGGCTGTTGGCTATGGCGTACCCCACAATGCACCCGAACGCCAACGGGAACAGAACCAGCGTCAGAATCGCCTTACAGTGCGTCATAACCGTGTCACAATCTCGGCAACAATGCCGCTGACTACTCCCGCGCCCGCTATCCCAGCGCCTATCGCCCAGCGAACACTAGCGAGCCCCTGGCTTTGCTTGGCGCTAGTCGCCGCTAGGGTCGCTGCGACAACCTTCTCGCGCTCATCACGGCGTATCTCCGCTTCCTTGAGTTTGGCGGTGGCATCGTTAGCTATGTCTTGCCGGGCCGTCACCTTGCTAAACCCTGCCGTCATGTTGATCTCCAGGCCCTTGAAACGACGGTTCATCTCGTCGCGCAACTCGCCCAACTTGTCGTTGGTGACCTCCATTGTGTCAACGCGTTGCTCCATCCGGCGCAGCCATTCATCGAGTTCGGTCACCCTAATCCACCATCACTCCAGCGTTGCTTTATAGGGCGGCATGTTACTCTTTCACCCCGTTGAGCGCCGTGACTAACACCGCCTTGCCCAGGTTGGTGAGCATCTGGTCTTTCTCAACAGCCTCTTTAACGAGATCGAAGTCGGCGTCTTCCAAGTCTACCGACTTCTCGCTGTGGATTCGCATCGCCAGCATCATCGCCCTCACGGAATCGGTGGACTGCCCACGGGCAACAACGTTCGCCATCATCCGGCCCACGGTTTGGATACCCACCTCGTCGCTTATAGGTAACCCATCGAGGCCGAGGATGGGATTGGTTAGGCTATTCAGCTTTTTCACTGTTCCTCCTACCCGACCGTCGTTCCGAGGTCGGACTCTACAGCGCCGAAGTTGGTCTCCCTTGCCGTCTTCTCGATATCGTCCCTGAGCATCGGGAGGGCCACGCTACGCACGCACCAGAAGACAAATTGCTTGGCCGTCAGGGACGCGCCCGTCTGCTGGTTGTACAGGTCGGTCGCCTCCTGGATTCTGTTCAGTTGGGCGGCGGTGAGGTTAAAGGTCACAGTTGGCATGGGGTTCTCCTATACGAGGTAGCAAACCAGGTCGCCGTTGGTGAAGCCGTGTCCGGCTGTCGCGTCCCAGACGCGCGTCTTCATTTGTCTGAGCGTTGGTGTCGCCCCTTGAGCAATGAATAGAGGAGTTTCGTTGGCGGCTGCTGTCCAGCCTCCCGTGCCAACATCCTTGAGTCTCATAGTTGGGCCTGTACCTAGGTCCAAAAGGTAGGCGATGGTGCCGCCCGCTACTGTGCCCATACTCAGGCCGTAGCGATTTGTCCCCGCAGCAATGGCATCAATCCTCATCCCATACACATTAGTTTGTGTACCAGCCGTGTTAGACGTGGAGAGGTCTTTTAGATAGATACCATAGGTGTTGGTGACGTTCAGCAACCACCCAGTACCCCAGCCATCCACTTGGGTAAGAGCATCGACTACCAACCCAGAGAAACGGGTAATCGTCAGTGTTTCGCCCAGGCCGTCTGTGTCGTCGAATGTGGCTCGCAGCAGAATTAAGTCTAGGTTCGTCACTGCATGAGTGCCGGATGTGGGGCCGGTTCGTGTCGCCAGGGCGAAGAATAGGGCGGCTTCGTTGGTGATGGTTTTGGCATTCACATTTACAAGGGCGGAGCCCTGGAATCCTAAGATTAAAGGCGTGGTCGCACTTCCAGCCTGCATAGTGTTGAGAAGTTTGATGCCTGCCAAACTTCCGGTTGGCGTTTGTGTACCCGCTATAGATAGAGCCGTCGAATGAGTGGCCGCAGCGGTGACATTCAAGGCTATCAACGTACTGGGAGCTACCCCGATTCCCGCGTTCACCGTTATCTGAGTTGAGCCTGTTAGCGTGACGTGTGGGCTGGCCGTACCCGTCGTGATGCGGTTGGTAGCTCCCGTGTCCGCGATGTTAACGATGATAGGGGCGGCCCGCCAGATTAGCCCCGTCGCCTCGGTAGATAGCGGCTGGAGAACGGTGTTGGCAGCGCCCGCTGCCAATGCGGCTGCCGTGTTAGCCCCCGTACCGACTGCAAGGTCGCCCTTCGTGTCCCAGATGGCATCAGTGGCAACAGCACCCCCAGCCGCAGCCGCCCACTCTGGAGCCGTGGCCCCAGCGTTCATGGTCAGAACTTGAGCGGCTGTTCCCTTGGGCAGTCTCGCCCACTTCGGGGTTGCATTGCCATAGATGATGTCGCCCGCAACCACCGTGCCAGTGAGGGTGTCAGTATGTACAGTACTGCCTAGAACATCGTGGGTGCCGCTGCCTGCATGGGTGTGCCCTGTGCCATCCTCCCATGCCGGAGCCGCGCCTACCCCTGTCCCCGTAAGAACGGTGCCGTCTGCACCAGAGGCGAGTCTAGCGGGTGTATCGGCAGCGGAGGCAATGATTAAATCACCAGTGGCGTCCAGCAATGACTCAAGGATGTAGCCCGTGTGGGGGTCAGCGGCGACAACATGGGCTTCATTGTCTGACTGAAGTTCCGCCAGCGCCCCCTCTACATCAGTTGCGGTGAAGTCCGCCGCCGTGTCCAGGATACTGATAGCCGAGGCGTCGTGCGCGTCGGTGGCGTCTCCGGTGTGAGTGGCAATCTCAGCCGTGACTTCGGAGTCACGAGCAATAGTAGCTGGAATGTCGGCGTCTTCCAGAGCGGCGAATGCGGCGGTAGTGGCAGCAGTGGCCCGCAACACCTGGCCTGCCGTCAGCCCAGAGGTGGTATGGGACGCCCCTAATCCCGCCGTGGTGGCGAGAACGTGGGCGCCGGGGGTGCCCGCCGCTGCGGGCTCCCACTGTTTCAGTGAGTCGTTCCAGGTCAGTATTTGGGCGGCAGTGGGCGTGGTGCTGGCAACCCGGTGTCCCTGGATGCGCTCAACACCGAATCTCCTTATCCGGCTCAGGATGGAGATAACATCTTTGAGTTCCATTAATCTGCCACGTAGCGCCGGAGGAGGATTTCTATCCCATAGCCAACACCCTGCGGGGTCTCGTATCTAGCATCGGTGACACGGACGATCTCAGCGCTGAAGGTTGCGGTCTTCGGCCCATCTGGGCCAGGCTCCGCGATGTTGATTACACCTTGATCCTGAAGGCGATAGAGCGTTTGCCGCGCATCCTCAGCGGTTAAGCCGAACTCCTGCAAGACGGCATCATTGGCGTCCACGACACAGCGGTAGATCATCGGCTTACGAGCCTTGATTCTTCGTCTCAAGACCACTGGATCAACGGCTAGGGGAGTGTAGGTCGCGCTGGTTGTAACTTGAAGAACGGGGCGCACACGGTAAGCTGTATCGGTCGTTCCTGTCGTCCAGTTACGGATGGTGACGCCGGCGGTGGTGATGGCCGACCCTACGCTTTCGGCGGTGTTGCCGTTGTCGCGGTAGACCTGTAACTGCAGAGACGCCTGGGCATCCCATCCTCCTGCTAGTTCTATCTCGTCTGCCACCAACTGCACCTGATCCCCGTCGTTCGGCACCCATTCGTCACCATAGAAGGTGTAGACCTCGGAGATCAGACCCCGACGGTACTGAGTGTTCAATCCACCTTGTTTGTCCAATTCGATGACCTGAATCGCACGAAGGTCATTGTCAGCGTCGGCCCCCTTCAACCACAATCGGTTCTGCGAGTCAACAAACATCCCCTTAGAGAGAGAGAGGTCGCGGACGGAGTGCCCCAGCCATTCATGTCCTGCGGGGTCGCCTGTCGTGCGGAGTCTCCATTGCTCCAGCATAGATTTAGTCTCGGAGTTGTAGCAGGTGTAGAGGTACTTTCCCGCCCTGGCGGTCGCCACGGGACGGCGGTCTAGCGGCGGATTGATACCTGTATTCTCCACTCGCCGGAAGTTCGGCAGTTCCTCTTGCCCAATAGGGATGACACCCGACCCTATCTGGTAGCGCAGGAGGGAGTTATAGGGAGCGATAATCATGTCTCCGAACGCGGAGGATGTTCTACCGTTAGAGTCGTCCACGTTGGCGCGGGACAGCCCCCCATCCACCAATCGCGCCACCCCGTCTGAGTCGAGTTCGTACATCCCGTCTTCCTTGAGAGGGAAGAGGAATCCTTGGCATTCAATCAAGTCCGTGATGCTGGTAGATGTGTCCCCAATGCTGGTGCCGATGGTTACAAGTGCCGTATCGGCAGAGTCCTCACTCCCGACGGTGTTGGCCGTACTTGCCCCAGCGATATGGGCCACTGAGCCTTTCTGATAAGTGGTGAGATGGAGGGCGTCGGGCTCAGACTTAGAAGTCCATGTATCGAGGGAGAGCGGTGCGGCGACGGTGGTCAGCTCTTGGGTATTCTTACCCGCCCCGCAGGGGACTTTCCATTTGCTGATGAAATAGGTAGGGCGGCCAAACGTCGCGGCCGAAACCCAGTAGGAGTCGAGAATCTGATACGTGGTGTCAGTGGAGGGAGTCGTCTCCCATGCCGTAACGGTGAGCTGGCTCGATGTGTGAGCAGAGATTCGGCGGTACTGCCCCGCGCCCGTGCCGCCTGTGAGTCTGACAATCCTGTTGACGTAGGCGCTGGCCTCACCGAACGGCGCGGTGCTGTCCTCGAGGGTCGTTGATGTGCTCCCCGCTGTGGCGGTCGAGGCAGCGAGTCCCCCGACCTCCGTCACCCCATCAGCGGAGTCATACCGCAACTTCCAGATACAACCCCCCCCCGTGGCGGAGTCCAGATAAGTCGCACTGGCGTCGGCACAGTAGTGGTAGGTCGCTGTCCCACCCTTGACCGCTACGCCTATAGCCGCGAACGCCGCCGCCCCCGTCCAACTGGGGGTCAGGGCTACGCCCGCTGCAGCGCCAGCCTGAGTGACGCCGCCCGTGGTGATGTTCGTCCCGTCGTTGTCCGTCCACTGCAAACTCTCCCCCGCCCCCGCCGCGACCGTCTTGGCTCCCGCCACGCCGACCCCACAGACAATGAGGTCGTTCGTGGTTGAGCCGGTAAGTATCAGACTGACCGCTGCATCACTGCCGCTATCAGTCTTGCCTGTCGTAATCGGGGTCGTCTGGTTGACGCCGTACAGACTACAGGCAGAGGCGGCGAGATGGGAGGCCGCGCCCTGAAGCGTGATAACGGTTGCCCCGTTCCCCGAAGGGGGATTGACCAGATACCAGCATTCGCTGCTCATGCCTGTACGGTTACAGTTGGAGAACCTAGTGCATTGCTGGCCGGCAAACGTAACGGTCGCGGCGATGTCAATGTCCTGCGTGGCCGAAGAAACGAAGACGAGAACTAGTCGGTTGGCCTCGGTGGTGACATTGAGGTTGCCCAAGGTCAGGCTGGTCGCGGCGGTGCCCAGCGTGTCGCCTGTTATGTCGGTGTCGTAAGTCGGGGCCGCGCCCGCGCCCACCGCCTCGAAGAAGTAACCGTGCCCCGTTGAAAGGGCGACGGACTGTAAAGACTGAACCGTGGGCGAGAGCCTGAGAACGCCCTGCTGTGTGGCGTCCCATCCGTCCGAGAAGAAGTACCCTCTTCCGGACTTCCTTTCACACTCCCCCATCCCACCCGACCAGTCCTCCCACGTCTCGCTTATTTCCCCACCCACATCGATTACCCGCCACTGTAATCCGTCACGGTCTACGGCAATTGGGTAGGGAGACCCGTTGATGAGCGCTTCACTCATAGGAATCTCACCATAGTCCTATTAGGCAGAGATTCCTCGAACTCAACGGGCACGATGCCGGTCATGCGGTCGTAATCAGCCTTGTAAGTCTTCGCCCGTTGTTCGTGCTTGGAAGCAAGGGCTGGGTTGTCCGCATAGTGCTTCGCGGCCCGCTGCATCTCCAAGTAGTACATGGCCCCCTGAACGATGGTGTCCCTGTCGGCGTATGTGACATCGGCGTCAGAAGCCAACTCCGGCCAACGCTGCCACGCCTTCATAAAAACCGGGGCGTTGGAGTCGAGCACAACATTGATGAAGTTGCTCCGGTCGTCCCGTTCTACCTGGCGGGTGATGGGCTCGAACGGCTCGCCCATCAGGTACACGTCAGTCTCAACCTGTTGGCCAAGAGGAAGGGTATAGAGTTCCTGGACATCAGAGGCCCTTGCTACGGAAGACGTGTCTAGAGAGTAGCGTGAGCGCCTGTCAGAGAGGAGTGAGACCGGCCCGACGTACCACTCCGAAGCAGCGGTGGAGGATTCGGTTCTCACCGTGACGTTCTTCGTTGTTGAGCCGGGCGCCTGCTGGAAGTAGACCATCACGGTCTCCAGATCGCTCACCGCCACCGTCTTGAGAGCGGTGGAGTTCGTAGCGTCGTAGAGAATCACGTCCACGGACCCGGACAGGAGCCTAATGGGCACCGCCAATGTCAGATTCTCGTCATCCTGCCCCACGGGGACACTATTGGAAGTCGCCCCTTCGTCTGTGGCGTCAGAGACAAGGTGTAGCGCCTGTCTGCCGAACTGGAACACCGTGGCCGCTTTGGCGTTCGTCGTGGGAGACCCTATCGACGCCCAATTCGTGACCCCGGAATCTTCCATGTCTCCATCCGTCACCAGCGTGACCGGGAGGTAGGAGTGGAACCGTAGGTTGCGAAGCGTCAACTGAATGGCGTTCCACAGATCGTCCGGGTGGAGGTCGTAGTGGAAGATCAGGTCTGTGGAGGTCTGCACCGCGAGACTGAAGGCAGGCGCTACCGTAATCGTGCCCGACGCCACCGTGAAACCTCCCGTGGTCAGAGCCTTGGAGATTTCGCCAATGGAGGGGCCACCGCCCTCAAGGGAAGCAATGTATATCCAGACATCGTGATACTTCGTCGTCGTCGCGCCCGAAGACCCGAACGCCAGGTCGCTGATGACGACGGTGGTTGTCGTGCCTACGCTCGTGGTGTCGATGTCGATGGGATACTGGCCAGCGAACGCCTTGCGAGCGAGTGCTGTTCGTATCTGGGTGCCTGAATAGGTTGAGCCCCCCGTACCGCTGAGGCCGCCACCTGACAAAATTATCGGCACGTTAGCCTCCTACGCCACTCTCGTCGCTGATACGCTGATGTAGTCCACGTCAACCGTCTTTGCGGTTGAGTCGCCCGTCACAACAACCGTGGGGTAGATAGAGGTCGCTGCCGTGCAGGCGTTGGCCGTGAGGCTAACCTTCAGCACACCATCGATGTAGAAGCGGGCGACATTGAGCGAGTCTATTTCGATACGCAACCGTTGGTACACGGCGGCGGTGGGGGCCGTTCCGGTGATGGCGTTGCCTGTCGCGTCGGTGTCGCCCGCTACACCTACCGCGTACCACTGGTCGGTGGTTTGGGTGGTGTCGTAGACGAACACGCACCCGTTCGAGAAGTTCGTGGTGATGGTCGTGCCTGAGATGGTGGCGGGCATCTCCAGGGTTGTCACGTCAGTGAGCCCAACGCATATCTGAACGCCCGTGGTGGCGGTGGCTATCCTCAGCCGCGCCTCGAAGACTAGACTCCCCATGTCCACCGACCACGGTTTCGCGCCGATGATTTGAGACCCGTCCGTGGCAACGGTCATAGGCGCAGCGGCGGCCGTGACGAGCCGGACGATGCCCCCCTTATCGTTGACGATTACGGGGTCAGCACAGGCTCCATCTGAGCCTTTGTTCAGAATCCAGGGGGTCTCCGCCTCTATCCACGTCTGGTACTTGTCGAAGTCGTCAAAGAGGGTGGTAGCCATGCCTTCAGGGGCAGGAGCGGAACTGAGGCAAACACCTACTGGCCTGTTGTCGCGAACCGTGTTTCGCGTGAGATCAACCCCCTGAAATGTTGTTCCTGTGTTCGTCAGGTCGTTGTGGTGAATCTCACAATTTATGGTCGCTGCCTCACCGTAGAAGCCGACATTCGCCACGTTGAAACTGTTGCCATAGAACTCGCTGTTGGTAGCGGCGTATAGATACAACCCGTTAGTTGACGCCGCCTCGTCTGAGATGTGCATCCCGTGAACCTTGATGACCGACCCGATGACTAGCCCCTGTTCGGTGTCGGAAGTCAGGGCATTACCCCTGAGATGCCCACCGTCAACTTCGCACTCAGTGGAGGTGCCGTCGATACGCAGACCCATGCCGTAGTTATCGTCGAGCCAGGGTTTGATAATCTTCATCCTGAGACAGCTTGCGAAGTGTGCTCCTCTCCCGTCGTTGATGCCCCCGATAGATGATGCAAACTCAGGGGAGGTCAGCCACATCTCGCCACAGCCATCGAAGTAGCCACCGCTGTAACACTGGTAGGCGTTAATCATGTCTAGGTTCCAGCCAAAGACCTGAGTTAACTCGAAACCATAGCGGAAAGTGCCCGCCACCAGTACATTTCTCAGTGTGTTCACGCCTGTTGCCAGAACGGTAGCGTCAGCATAGATTCCGCTGTCCTTGGTGTTATGAACCTCCACATCTTCAACGATGCCGTCCGTCCAGCCGTTCATATTGATGCCCTTGCCAGAAGCGGAAGCGGTACGCCCGAACAGGTACATGTCGGCGACACGCGGGTAGGTGATAGCCTGTCCATTAGAACTGATGATGTCTATGGCAGAGCCGACAGTGACCACGATGTTGGTGGAGTTGATGCCCTGGCCGATGAGGTTTGTCGCATGCTCAAGAACGATGGTGGCAGTGATATTGAAGTCGCCTTCAGACAACTCAACCGTTCCACCGAAAGAGCCCAATGCTGCAATCGCAGCGTTTATCTCCTCATCGTCGGCTACGCCGTCGCACACGTAGTCAGCGGTGGCCTTGGCCGCATCCGTGGCATCGTTTGACGCGACTGTAAATGCCGCCGCCATCGTCCCCGCCCTGCGGACCGCCGCGTCCTCCAGCGTGAACGACGTGTACCCCGTCTTGGAGACCGCCAGGTCCACGATCTTGGGCCGGTCAAGGTAGAACTGGATGTACCCCAATGAGTCCGTGGTCAGTGGGTTGGTAAGCGACGTAGCGCCTGTGGCGTCGGCGTAGATGGTCTCCGTGATGGCCGTGGTCGTGCCGACCTGGTAGACGTTGACCGTAGTGCCCGGGATGGGCCTACCCTGCACGTCTAAGATGTAGTCGTGGTATTCAGCGCGACGGGGTACTGCTGCCATCTACTTCACCTTCTTAGCCTTCCCGCCCTTCTTCTTGGTTTCGATTACCTTGTTCCCCTTGAACGCGAGGCGGACACCGTTCTTCCACCTGTATCGCGTACCCTTCGGGAGCGGCATCACTTCCCCCTTCTTTGGCCCTTCTTCTTGACAATGATGCACGTGGGGGTATAAACTGACATCATGCTAGAGCCTCCTGACGAAGAACGGCGGAAGCGCCTACTAAGAGAAGCCTCGCAGCGGTGGCGCGAACGCCACCCAGAACGCTCCCGGCAGGTAGTCCATGATTACCAAACTCGCGTGGGCAGAAGTGTTTTGCGAGAGCGTGAATACCGGCAGCGCCAAGCAACACGACTTGCCGTTCTCCATCATTATGGCGGTGAATGTGCCTGTTGCTCAGAGCAACAGCACGAGTTCTTAACCATCGACCATATCGACGGCGGGGGGAGAGAACATCGCCGAATGGTAGAACGACGAGGCTATCCCTTTTATGCTTGGTTAAGACGCGAAGGATTCCCATCAGGCTTTCGAGTCCTCTGCTGGAATTGTCATATGGCCCATAGCCAGCGCCACTACTGCCCGCACGCCACTATCGGCGCTTAGACTGCCGCTTCGGTTTCTTTCCACCTGAGTTCCCCTTCATCATGTGGCCGTTCATCTTGTGAGGGCCTTTCTTGTGCTTGCCGTGTTCCATCAGTTTCCTCCTATGGATTCACCAATCTAACGAGGCCACCGCCACGCAGACCCGCATAGAGCACATCCCAGCGAGGTTCGTACTTAACGTAGAGCATGTCCGGTCTGCGGTTGGTGAGCCGGTAGTTCATATCGGTCTCCGCTCCATTCCTGTATTTCGCCAGCCCATTGTCGAATCCCGCGAGGAAGATGGTGAGGTCAGCGTACACCTGCCCCGTCCACGTCGGGCCGAAGCAGAACCCATGTGGGTCATAGTCAGCGACTATCTGAACCCAATCTCCCGCGCCACCACCATAGGCTAGGCGATACAAACCGCCAGCGCGGTTACCTCTATCCTCTGATGCCATGAACAGGTCGCCCGAAGGCTGGTGGACTTGAAGGTTTTGCGGCTCGGCGGTGCTAGCTCCATAGGTAGCGGAGGGAGTAATGTCCGTCCAGTTCGTTCCACCATTGGTGCTCTTGTAGACAGCGCCATACTGAGGAACGGGGGCTCCATCTCCCCCCTTAAACGATACATACATAGTTCCTGAGTTGGCTTCGTCTACTGCAACGCAGGTTATTCTCCAGCAAGCATTAGTCGTAGTTCCGTCAGACCAATCTTGAGCCCCGCCGCCTGAGTCTCCATTGATATTTGTCCAGCCGCCAGCACCGAGCGGGCGCCACCAGACACCCGCATTGGTTGCGCTTGCCCCTCTCGTTGCCACATAAAGCTTGCTTGCCGTTACATCAATGTAGCCACCCTGGTGCCCCCCCTGAGGGAGAACAGGGTTTGAGGTTGCTATGTTGGAGCCCCAGTCATTAGTCCAGTTAGCACCCCAATCCGTAGTCAAATTGATGTCTGTGTTCTGGCTCTCATTCACCCCGCCCATAACATAAGCAGTTCCTGCCGTCGTGGGATGGGTGAGAAGTTCACCAGGGTCCATATTGTTGTTCGCGTCGTCTTCCTGAACAAAGGTGCGACCACCGTTTAACGAGTAAAACGCCTCCCAATCGTTGTAGCAGAACAGCGTCCGCTCTGGGCTTGTCTGGTGGAAGGCCACCTTACCTGCAGTTGCGAGTGCCCCTGCCCCAATCCAGGTCAGTGAGGCGGGATTATAGCAAACTACCTGCGCCCAAGTCGGCCCCGTTGAAGCGTCGGTAGAACGATAGATGCCATCTGTCCCGCCCCCACTCGGAGACGTGAACATGATGGTGTCAGCATCCTCCACAAGTAATCCCGTGGCGCTGATGTCCCCACCGTTCCAGTAATCGGTAATGCCATATTGAGTGGGTGGGGTCAGGTCACCGTTTGTTATCCGCGTCCATGAGGGAGTCCCGTTCGCGGTAGTTGCCCGCCAAATTCCACCCGTGTCCTCACCGCCAGAATTGGGGCGCATCGCCGTGACGTACAGTGTGTCGTTTCCACTTCCGGCATCCAGCACGGCTATCTCGCGGAAGTCCCGTTGTGCTGCCGTAATGCCAGAAGGAGTGATGTCCGTCCAAGCAGGTGTGCCATCCATTGATGTGCCCCGCCAGACGGAGGGGGTTGTACTCGATCCATACTTCCCGAAGGTAGCGTAAACCGTCGTAGCGTTGTTGGGGCTGACAACTAGGCGGCGAGCATTCTTGCCGGTTCCTGTAAGACCTGCTGGCGTCACGTCTGTCCATGCGCCAACTTGGTTGAAGTCTCCGCGAAAGAGACCTCGGAAGGCATCGTTAGCAGAGGTATCGGTGGCGGTACCGGTTGCCGCGACGATGTAGACATTGGTAGCAACCTTCACGATGCTATTGAGGTCGTTAGCGGCCCCTGAGGGGAGAGCAGCGCCTGCATCCTGTATTGTCCACGTCGCGCCGGTCGGAGAACTGTATATCTTGCCGTTGCCTGTAGCGGTGGTGGCAACAGTACGCCACTTACCCGATATGGCATAAAACACGCTGTCGGCGCTGTCCCAGATACAGTCGCACATCGGCGTAGTAGCCGCTAAATCTAGGGCAATGGCCCACGTCTCCCCGTTGTCAGTTGTGCGGTGGATACCCCCACCTGAGAACAGTAGCCAGTGCAAGGCATTGTTGGGGTCTACATAGACTCGGTTGAGGTTTCCCCAATGGTCAGTCGTAGTGGACTTACTCGTGAGCCCATTGGACTTGGGCCACCAAACCCGCTCGGCGGCAGTAGCGTCGATGCTGTCACAGACCCAGACTTCCCCAATGTCCACCCAGGTTATGTAACGGCTGTTAGCCCCTTTGGCGATGCCAACGTAATAGCCGCCACCCCCCGGCCCGATTGCTCCACTCTGGCGGCCACGATGTCTGGTTCGGCGGGGTTTCACACGGATCGGGAGAGGGGGCATCTATTCACCCAGTTGCAATGTGATAGTCACTGCTGCCGTAGTCTGGTTTACAGCAGCCGCTGAAGTGCCACTCCGCACCTTCACGAATCTCCATCCCCGCAATTCCAGAGGTGCAGCAACTACGCGGTTGAAGGTGCTAGCCGGAATCACGACCTCATTACCAGCCTCGTCGTACAGATTGTAATAGGTGGTGCCAACTGTGCTCACCTGAAAAGTAAGAGCGGCGGAGTCAAAGGTAGGAACCACCAAGCCAATCACGCTAAGGTCTCCCAGTGCGCCAGCGGCGGACAGCGAGGTTTCATCAGCGATGATGACATCCACCTGCCTAGTGCTGCCACCGCCACGCCCTCCGCTACCTGATGTGATTGTCACTTCTTCCCCTTCCTCTTCAGGAACGCAGGAGTCGCCACCATCGCAGGCTCCGGAGCCGGTGGCTTAGGAATCGGTCGGCCTCGGTAGCCGATGGAGAGCAGAGCAGCCTTCTTGGAGTCGTGGCGGCTCACCACCGCACCGTCGTCCAGCACCACCCATTCGTCGTTGATGTTTCGGACTTTCATTTCAGCCTCCCTAGATAATGGTCGTCTTCAACCTTCCTGACGGGAAGAAAACCAACTCCGTTATAGGCCACTCAACCGTCTGCCCAGGAGTGACGTAGAGGCCATTCACTATGACCGACTCATTCTTCAGCCACCGCCTAAGCTCACCGTTAGAGGGGCTTCCAAGCCCTGCCCCCTCCTTGCTCGTAGGGCAACACCTGACCTCATCCCTGAGCCAAATCAGGAAATCAATAGCCTTCATCAATACAGCCTCCTACGCCCCGCTGCACGGGCGTCCTTGAACTCCTTGAGGTCTTTCAATGCCTCCCCTACCTGCTTCTTGGTGTAGCGCGGCCTCGGCGTCAGAATCTCCGGTATCTTGGCCTTCTCCTCGCACATCGCCAGGATGTCCCTCAACTGGGACATCTCCACCATCTCGGGGTCTTCCGCACCGACAACGTGGTAGTTGAGCTGCTTCAGGCGCATGAGTATCGCCTGCCGCTCCGTTTTGGGATTACGGATCGCTGCGCCGATGGGAAGCCAGACCCTAGCCATTAGCTATACCAGATATGCGTCCAGCTAATCACGGGGTCGTTGGTTCCAGTCGCCGCCTTGGTGCCCGCACCCCAGGCGCAGGGCCACAGATCGGCTTGCAGGGCCAGGGTGTTGGCCTGAAGAGTGCCATCGATGTACCACTTGATGGCGGCTCCTGCCGCCAACTCTATCTTGAACAGGTGAGGGTTGGTGTTGTCAGTCGAGCCCGCTGCCGCAGCCGCGCCGCTCTCAAGCGAGAAGTTGGTGCCGTCAGAAGTGACGTAGGCCATCAGGTCAGCCTTCACAAGCGCGTTGGCGTCAACACCCGCCTCAAGAAACCCAAAGCCAGTCTCCTCTTCATCGGCGTTCGCCGCAAGGCGGGCGTAACACTCCATGTTGAGAGTCGTCGGGGTGTAGCCCAGTATCCCCGCCGCCATCTGGCCGTGGGCGTAGTCACCAAAGACGAACGGCGAGATGATGTAGTCGCTGACCGTGGCCAGGTTAAGCCCGCCCGTCGTGCCTGCGTCTGCGGAGGTCAGAAGATCGGCCAGAGAGCCGGCCAATTGACTGAATCCTGATGTCAGCCACCCGTTTGCAACCAGGTCTGACGCAAGGGTATCGCCCATCGTCAGGTCGCCCCAGTTGGCCCAGTAGTCAGTTCCACACCCCGCGCCCCAGTCCTGGGGGCGGGTGATGTGGATACGCGCTCGTGGCGTTGCGCTACCCGTGATAGTCATCAGTCAAACTCTTCAGCTGCCACCGCCCCAACGTTGACCACGAGGTTCGCGGTGCCCGCGTTGGTGATGCCCTGAATGCAACCTACCCTGCGGTTGGTCAGCCCAATCTCTAGCGTCTGCCCCTCAAGGAGTTCCGCGTAGGCGGTCGAGCGGTTGAGAGCAAACATCTGCGCGATGTCGGTGTCGGAGTCCAGTGCCGCAGCCCACTCCCAGCGAGTCCAGTATTGGGGTGAACTCTGGGACTGGGCCGTGGGGAGGGTGTCGCCGGTGACGCCGAGAGACGCCTTCTTCCACGCAGCGGGCACCGTCCATGTGACAGACCCGTCCACCGCGAGGCTGGTGTTGCCACCGCTCTCAGTGGAGTCCGTGTCAGAGATGTCCACCCACGCGCCGGTAGAACTCCAGTATTTCACCGTCAGTTCGCTGGCGGTCCCGTTCGGGCCGGTGCCGACGTCGATACTGACCCCTCGGAAGGGGAGGTCGGCGCCGACATACATATAGCCCGTGCCGGTGATGGCGAAGTCATCTATCGCCACGTCAGTTGTGTCCCCGTCCTGCATCTCGGCTGAGATGTCGGTCACGGTGCTACCGGCGTTGACGGTGTAGAAGATGGTCAGGTACGGGTTGAGAGATACGCGGGCCACCGCACACCCCGCGAAGTTGCGGGCCGTGATACTCAGGTAGTCCGCCCCATAGGGGATGGGCACGATGCCCAATGCGGTCGGCGTTCCCGTTCCGGTCGCGGTCGTGGTCAACGCCGTGCCGCCGCTTGCGGTGGACGCTGCCCGAATCTCGGTCAGGTCCGCTGGCAGAACCTTACTCTTAACAGTTTGCACCATTCGCTTTTTACCTCCTGCCTCCTAGCGAATAGGTTTGTTTCGTTACACGCTGAATGATTCCCTTTGGTACGCTTGGCAGATTTGCTTGACAATGATCTCCACTGCCGCCGGATTATCCAGCACTTCAGGGTAGACCATGATCTTCATGCCCTTCTCTGGACTATCGGCGGGGGTGAAGGGACCATTCCCCGAAGTGTCGGGAGTATCCATCTCCTTGATCCGTAACTCAACCTCGTAGCATGTCTTCATCAATCTCCTGCCTCCTAGCGAATGGTTTGTCTATGCGATTCTCAGGTCAATCAGGGCGTACTCCGTGTCCGCTCGTGGGTCGAGGCAGTACCCTAGGATGACTTCAGGTAGCGTCGCCGCGCCCGAAATCTCCGTGAGCACTTCTGTCGGGGAGGTCGTCACCGCCGCCGCCCTGATGCGTGTCTTGAGGGCATCCTGGGTGAAGTCGAAAGCCTCCGTGAGCCCGTCGCCGCCCACTTCTCCATACGTGTTGGAGGGAACAGGAATGACCTGCTTCGCCAGTGTCACCGCGCCCCGCGTCTTGTTGCTGAGCGCCACGGGCTTGCCGACGTACAGCGTCCCCTCTTGAAGTACCGCCGCCGGGCCTCTGACCTGAAGCCAGAAGTAGGCGTTGGCGGCAACCGCCACAGGCGTCACGCCCGCGATGGGCGCGAACGCCTTGAGGAGCGGGAGCGTAACCCCCTTGTAGGGGTTCTTGATAAGGGTGGCCTCAGATGACGTGGTGAGCGCCACGACAAGCTCACTGTCGATTGTGACGGCACAGGCGGTGCCTGCCTCTGACGCTCCCACCGACAGGTTGCTTATCACGTCGTAGACGTAGCCCTGCCCATCCACGTCGTTGATGTAGAGAAACCCGTCCTTGTAGTCGTCCGTATCCACCTTCGCCTGTTTGACCGTGACGCTGATGGTGCTTGCCGTAGGCGACTTGGCGACTGCCACGGCGAGATTGGCGTGACCAAGTTCGTTGATAGGCCCCTGCGCGAATACCCCTGCGGCTAGGGCTTGAGGGCCGTTCTTGGCGTATCGATAGACACGCCCGAACCCGGCCCCCTCCTTGTGCTCCAGCCCTAGAGGTGACCTCTGGACTGTGGATGTCTGGAATGGAATGATGCTCATCGCTACTCCAAGGTCAGGAATATCGCGCCAAAGTCTCCGTCAATGCCGAGGTTGAGCATCCGCCCATAGTAGACCGTGGCGTTCGTCGTCTGGCCTGCGGCGATGCCCGCTGAACCAGCGGCCCCACCGGGGATGACGATGTTACCCGGCAAGGGGGCGCCGGATACGAGACAGCTCGCCACACCACGGCTCTGCACCCACCCGAAGGCGCTGGCGGCGATGATAACGCGGGGGATGCCGACGACCATGTTGGTCGGGGTCGTGAGCGGGGTGATGATAATCTCCCGCCACGGACTCAGGTTGGCCGTGAGAACGTTGCCCCCCGCGACCGCAACCGCCACCTTCACTGTCACGCCATCCTCAAGCTGGCAAACGGTCTCGTTGGCTGCCGTGGCGATGTTGGACTTTACGCGGTAGATGTGGCCGAGGTCGTCGGTCTCCTGAACAAGAATGGTACCGCCCGCCAGTTGGTCGGCGGTGAAGGCGGTGCCACCGTCCTTGAAGGAAATCTCCGTGTCCCCGACAGCTAGAGCGACGGTGTGAGCCTGCGTAGTCCAGTTGGCAACGGCGGTCGCCGCCCCCTGGTACATCTTATTGGCGACACCGATGGTCGAGCCCATCATGCAGTAGCGGTAGATGGAGCCGTCCGGGGTCGCCGCCTTCTGCCCGATGGGATAAAGCTGGGTTGATCCGGTCTCGTAGGCCGTCTTGTATTCAACGGCCAATGTGGCTGGGTATGCCATGTTTACCTCTTTTCTCGGATTGGGGGCTTGCTGCCGTCGCGCCAGGTTTTCTTCCCGGCTATCTCGGCGGCTGCCGCCTGTATCCCTGCCTCAGTTGGTTTGTCCACCCTCACACCCAAGTCCTTCTGTTCGTGGTACATGTGGGTGGCCTGGTACTTGGCCTGGGTGTAGGGGTCTCGCTGCATCTCGTTCGCCTGTTCGTTCCAGCCCCGGACAACCTTGATGCCCGCAGGGGGCTTGATGATATGCGGCGATACGACCCCACAGGTCAGGCAGTGGGCGATCTGCGGCACGTCGTCACGGAAGGATAGATAGATGTCGAACTCTCCGTGTTCCGAGCACCGGTAGACCTGAAGTGGCATTAGGCGTGGCCTCCCTTGCGGGCGTCGGCCATTGTTATGACCTTGCCGCACTGGTCACAGGTAATCACGCCGTCAGTCCAAGTCCCGGAGATGGCGTGCGGACACGCAGCCTGTTCTTCGGCCTTGATGGCCGCACGCTCCTCGCGGACCCACTGCCTGATTTCCTCCTCTGTGGGCATTAGTCGATGATCAAGAATACGGCGGCGTGCTCGCCGGCGGTTGTCGGCACGCTCATAAAGATACCCACCGACTGGTCAATGGATGCGCCGTCCGCTATGCCCACGCGCCCAGCCGCAGCCAAGATCGCGTCGGCGTAGTTGCCGACAACGACCGAGGTTGTGACGGAGTTCACGCAGGACATGCCCCAGGTCTGAACGTAGCCGTACTTGGCGTTGGTGATGGGGGCCTGAGCGACGCCGATGACCCTAGAGGTCAGAGTGGTGATGGGGGCCAGTATCATGCCGTTGAACTCGTTGGGGGTAAGGCCAACCTCTGTTGCGGTCGTGCCTGCCACCCGGATCGGGTCCATAGCGTTCAGTTGAACGACGTGCCCCGCCTCAGCGGCGAAGACGGCGTGGCTGCCAGTCTCCTTGATCTTGTACGTCTGGCCCTCCAAGAGGGTCGTTGCCAGGTTGACGTGCATCCAGCCATCGTTGTAGTAGTTGGCCGCTGTGGTGGTTGTGGTCGTCAGGCTGACGCTGGTGTCGCCGATGGCCGGGGCCACGTCGGTCACGACATCGGTGTAGTCGCCCGAAACCAAGGCCTTGCCCTGAATCAGGTCGCCAGAGATAAGCGTGGTGGCCCCGCACAGCCCATAGGCAAATCGGCGGCCATCAGCGTAGCACATCCTCTGGCCAAACGGTGCGTTCTTGGTGGTGCTGTTCTCAAGGTGAAGGGGAATCGACCCGTTCACTATGTTAGGGAAACCCATTTTGTTCTACCTTTCTTGTCTCTACGAGCAGTTTACTGAGACTTTCCGACGCGCTGGTTAGGCGCGGTGCTTCTTCCGTTTCTTTCTTGGCTTCTTGTCTGGTCCTCTTCCTCTCCTTGGTGGTTCGGGTTCCTCGACTGGAACCTGCGAGCGAAGCGCCGTAAGCGCAGCGGTGGCTTCCGCCAATATCCGCTCAAGACGCTCTACCTCACTCGCCGGCGCTGCGCCGGGGATTGGAGTCAACCCCTTCGACGCCGCTACATACGGGTTGTCTTCCACCGGCGGGACAGGGGACTCAGGCGGGTGAAGCGTGAGCCCCCTGTCCTGATAGTGCTCGATGGAGTAGGGGTCTGCCGGGAGAATGTACGACTGACCATACTTGTCATACCAGCGAGCCTTTGGTTGCCCTCCAGCCCACCGTTCGGTCTCAAAGCCAGTAGTCGCCAAGTCTCCCATTTACCCCTCCTTAGTTGTTGCTCGCGGGTGCGTCAATCTGGTACTGCATCCGTGCGCCGTAGCCGTCGTCAAGCTCGAACACGCCGTAGTCGGCGGTCACGACGACCTCTGTGGCACGGAGGGATGCGTCCCGCTCGTCCTCGCGGTTGAAGCCGACGCTCTCCAGGTATGCGAAGCAGTTCTGCGAGAAGATGGCCCCGTAGCCGTAGGTCTGCCCGGAGACAACAGCGATGTTGCCATCCTGGTAGAGGCTCACGTTGTCGAACCGCATCTTGTAGAAGTTCTTCAAGAGAGCGGCGCGTTCGGCGTCGGAGCCCGCCAGCGGGTCGCCTGCCGTCTCAGGCATGATCGCCAGTGAGGTCATGCACATGTACACGGCGTTCGGGTGGTGGACGATGAACACTGGCTCAGGGAACTTGTTGGCCCTTGCGAATGCGATGCAGGCAGCGACGTTGATGAGTTCCATACTGACTGCGCCGCCGAGCTGGTTGCTGAGGCTGGCGAACAGCGTGATGCCGTCCCCATCCTTCTTGCGAGCAAGGCCGTCGCCGAGCATCCGCCCCACAACCGCGAAGGCATCATCGTTCGCCTGGCGGACAAGCTTGTCCGTGAGGATGAACTTGCAGCCGACTTCGGAGGTCGTCAGGTCGGTGGTGGTCATGCCGATGTCCGCCGTGGCGGTCATGTCCACGCCGTCGGTGAGGGCGGCGAATGTTGCCTGCGCCACCTTGGGTACGGTGACCTGCTTGGCTCCCTGGGGGAGCGTGAACTTCTCGAAGAGCTGGATCACCGGGGCGTTGTGCTCGGCGGTGAACCGTGCCACGGTGAGAATGATGTTTTGGGCATTTTCTAGGTTTCCTGTAGTTGCAGTCTGGATCGCCGTGGGAGTTATCCTTTCCTCACCCTGTAACTACGCATTGCCTCCCTCTTGCAAGTTCGGCATGTTCGTATCTGTGTGCCAGGATGGCTTGAATCGATGTATGTGTTCTCCTCGGTGAAGAGATGGCCCCTCTTGCACTCTGTTTTGCGGGCCATTGGGTGGGTGCCGTCCTTCACCGAGTCGTACGCGTTATCCCGTTTGGTCCCCATGTACAGATGGGAGAGCTCGACGCAGGCAGCAACCCCGCACTTATGCAGGACGCACTTACCGTCAGGAACCTCGCCGTTGGCTAGTTCCCAATTAAGGCGGTGAGTGTTGTGGATACGGCCATTAACTTCTAGGTGCCCGTAGCCAAAAGTGGACAAGGCCCCGATGAACACCAGGTGTCCGTCATGTTCTACGGTCTTACCCAAGAGCCGCTGCTGAACTGTCTGCATCTTGTCCTTTACACTATGCCGAGCTTCTGAGCCTCCGCAGTCGAAATCCTGCCGTCGGCGTAGTCTCGGCGTGCTTTGTTTAAGTCAGCGCTACCACCCGTCGCCTTCGGGGTCAGGTCAGGGCCTTGCCCCGTTCGTTCGCGGGCGGCGATGTCGTTGAGCGCGGCCTTTCGGCCCTTCTCAATCCCATCCTTCTCCCACTTCTCGCGCTCTTTCTCAATCCCCATCTTGACCCGTGCGTTGATGAGGTCGCCCCAGGTAGCACCCCGACGCTGGCGGAGGTCATCGAGTTCGTCCTGACGCCGCATGTCGAGCCCTTCCTTGAAGGCTGCCATTGCGGAGCCGAACGTCTGCGCCGCCCCTAGTTGCTGGTAGTGCTGCTGATACTCAGGCTCGAAGGGCTTGGCTAGAGACTCCAGCCGCCCAATGAGCCGTTCGGGGACTTCATAGTTGCCGCCGTCAAGCTGTTCGGTGATTCGACCCACTACGCCGGCGATGGTTTTGTATGTCTCCGTCGCCTCCCAGTTCCTTGTCTCCTGTTGCTGGCGCTGTTCCCACTCGGCGGTCAGGCGCTCCTCGGTGCGGCGCATCTGACGCTCAATGAGAGGCTTAACCTCTGGGTGCTCCAGCACTTCGTAGGGGTCACGCACGGACGCGAAGGGGGATTCCGGCTCAGGGGGAGCCGCCTCTTCGGCTGGGGGCAGGGGCGCGGCGGCTTCTTCCGAAGTGGCCGGTGCCTCTGCTACCTCAGTGGGAGAGGGGAGTTCCTGAGTGGGAATTTCAGTGTCGCTCATATAGGCTATCCCTCCAAACAAAAGACCCTCATGTTTTTGGACACGAGGGTCACGAGAGCCGCTTATTCGGTTCGCCTGATTATACCACTGTTAGCGCCAACACCTTCCCATCGCTCACCCGCACGATGCTCTTACAGCCCCGACAGGTGAACTCAGCATTACCTTCCACTCGCTCAGCGAGTTTCTTGTCGCACTTCGGACACCGGACTGGAGCTATCATCGGTATCCCAGCACCTGCGTAGGAACGCCAGTGGGCAGCGGGGCTCGCGCCCGCGCCAGCAGTTGCTCCTCCGACATGCCCATCGGCTCGCCCGTCGGCCCGACGGCGCTGCCGTAGGCGCTCATGTAGTTCGACCATGCTATCGGGTCGAAGTTGTAGGCGTCCAGGAGTTCAGCGGAGACGTAGGACGGGTTGGGGAGAAGCTGCCCAAAGGAAGTGAACATCGGGGTCGTCAGCGAGCCATAGTTTCCGGTCTCCGGCCCGATGTCCGGTAGCCTGTTCACGTTCGACCCCGTGGCTATCTTGTAGGCGTCAAACTGCTTCTGGCTGGGGTTAAGGACGTTCCGGTAGTCAAACCCAGCCTTCTCGAACCCCGCTGTAGAGAACGGCCTTAGAACCCCGCCTTCGTTGTAGTAGATAGCGCCCGTAGCGGGGTTGCGGATCAGGTTCGGCGCATATCCCATAGAGGAGAGTTGGCCGGGGTAGACCCCCCTGAGCGCGAAGCCGCCCGGGGTGCTGCGGGTGTTCAGCTCCGTGCTGGTGTGGTACGTCGGGATATTGCTGAACCCGAACCGCCGGTAGAGGTCTTCGATGGCAGGGTAGGATGAAGG
>Ga0208957_1000585_pt1 | contig 27218 bp, 28 predicted proteins | sample RifOxyA1_FD_184029 | JGI IMG/M metagenome (GOLD analysis project Ga0208957, IMG submission 184029) | Groundwater microbial communities from Rifle, Colorado - Rifle Oxygen_injection A1 (SPAdes) | ecosystem: Environmental > Aquatic > Deep subsurface > Groundwater | place: Rifle, Colorado, United... | reverse complement strand
TTTTTTAATGTGGCGGAAACCAAGATAAATTTGGACTTTTAAAAACTCACAAATTTATCTTGGTTTCCGCCACATTAAAAAATAAAAAACTCCGCCCTTTTTTTTATAAGTACCTCTATAAAGCTCTTTTTAATCAATTTGACTTAATTTTGTGTGCTACAAAAAGTGATGAAAATAAATTTCAAAACATCCTAAATATTGATAAAAACAAACTGCAAGTTTATGACTTTAGAGTTGTGCAAATACTCAGCCGGGTAGAAAACGCTTCCCATTTATTGGAATCTAAAATCTTTTATCCGCTCTTTAAAGCATGGTTTACCAAGGTCCCCCATAATCACAGAATCATCTTTGGCAGTATCTGGCCTTTAGAGATGAGTATTTTTAAAAATAGCCAATTTATAGAAGATATAAAACGCCATCATATAAAATGTGTCTTGGCCCCTCATAAACTTGGCGCAGATTTTTTAAACGAAATCATCCACAATATCCCGGTCAACCTACCCTACTATATCATCAACAAGGAAATGGACCTAAATGCGTGTCAAACAGTCTTTTTAAACCTTGCCCAAAAGCCAGGACTTTTGATCTTAACGGTGCCGGCAATATTATGTGAACTCTACACCAACGCAGGTAACGCTTTTGTAGGGGGAGGACATGGCAGATCTATTCATTCTGTTTTAGAACCATATGTAGGAATGTGCAAAGTTTTTTGTGGGCCTAAAACCCATCGTTCTACGGAATATGACTTGATCAAGGATTATTCTACTAACCAGATCCATGTGGTTACCAATTTAGAGGACTTTTCTAAAATTTTTATGGATAATTATCTGGAAGATGTGGATATAATAAATCGCAAACACATCTTTAATGAATTTAATGACAAATTTGAAACAGTGTCTGATCAAATTTTGTCAAAGCAAGCTAAATATGTTTGATAAAAACGTTGATTTACTTATCGTCGGAAAAAATTATCTCTCCCTGTTAATGGGAATTGAAAACGTGCTTAATAAAAAAAATGTTCTTCTATTGGACGACGATCGCTATAAACTGGGCGACGATTATCTCAACGGTATTAACGAATTTGAAAAACTATTTTTAGAGGAATGGATAGACCAACAAGGAATTGGGGATTTAGTTGATTTAAGTAAATATCTAAAGCACCAAGATAATATTTTTCTTTTAGGTAACAAACGACTACGTTTGGGCAGGGACTATTGGAGCAATCTCTACGAAATGGTCCGCAAACTAGATTTTAATTGGGAGTTAAAGAATGATTTAGAAGGTGCCTTGAATTTAAGTTTTAAAAAGGAATTCAATGAATTGATGGGATTTTATTTAAAAGATCAATCTCATCGCCTGGTGGATTTAAAAATTTCTGCTGATTTTTTATATGAACAATTTTTAACCACCGCCCCAGAAATTGTCAAACATCTCTTTAGGGTTACCAAAGAAGGCCTCTTATCCAATTTAAAAAAACCTACGGTGCGGGATCAATATATCCAGGCCCTCTTATTTGCCAGCAGGGGGTTTTATCAATACGATACCGACAGCAATATAGGCGATGCCGAATTTTTCCACCTCTTTATCTCCATGTTAGCACCTTATTACCAAATAGATCATGAACAATTGATTTTAGATCTACTCAATCTTTATCAAAAGCAAAATGGTATTTTCAAAAAAACTTCCATCTGTGACTGGAGCTTTGAAAAGTTTAAACCTTGGGCCTTGGAACTTTCCAGTTACGAAGGGCTTGTTCATCCCAGAAAAACCGCACTTTTTTTTGGCAAGCTCAACGACCCTAGTTTCAAACTTGAACCCGAAGGTCCCATGTACTCCTCTATCAGTATTAAATGTACCCTGAATGATTCAACATTTGAGCCAACTGCTAATACCAAGTATATTATATGTTCCGACGCCATGATTGGAACCAACCGCCCTTTTTGGTGGCTAAAAGTCTCTGGCAACCAATTACTGGCAAAGTTTTTTATTAAATATCAAAAAGCTACCAAACTCTCCTTCATAAGGGATGAGCTCGAACACTTTTTTGCCAGTGAAATTAAAATTTATTTTCCAGATTTAGTCGATAAAATTGTTACCAAAGATATTTCCTTTGATCATGACATCTGCATGGTGGCCCAAACCAACCATAAAAATATTGAACTTAGACCTAGGTTGGTTTATCAACCCAAAGGGCAAAATACCCACCCCACCCAAGACATGTATTATCTCGGTCCTTATAACAAAAAAGCCGCAGGCCTTATATCCACCCTAATGGAGCTCAATCACATCAGCTTAGACGTGACAGTATTATGATAAAAAAGAAGAATATCATATATTATTTCAATAAAGGACAAACTGCCGTCGAATACCTTTTAATGTTACTGGTCGTCGTCTCCCTCATCTACACTCTTTCAGGACGTGTCTACAAATATTTTTTGGGGGATGTAAAATCCTGTAACAAAAATTCCCATAGTTTTGTTTGCAGACTATATAATATCTACAATATTGAAAATTATCGCTACTTTCAACTTAGACGCTAAAGCTTAAGCCTGGACCTATAACTGAATCGATCTTAACTTATTGAAATCAAATAATGTTCCGCTATATGTAAAATATTCACGCACAGCACTATTAGAGTGAAAAAAATCCTAATTTGTTCTAAAAGTAAATGGAAAACAATTTTTACAAGAAATATACTTCTTTGTTTAAAAATAAATAAAAGAGGTCTTTAGGGAGGTCATTTATGAGAACTACTTTTTTGAAAAAGAAAAAATATCTTCCTTATATTTTTTCTTTATTAGTAGTTATTAATAGTTTCACTGTGTTTGCTCAAGATGAAGATCCATTGCTAGATGACACCGAGAGTGTACTTAACTCTGAGCAAATTGATGTTGATGGAACTTTTCGCAGAAAAACTGCCGCTGATCGTATTGAAGAAATGAGAAAAAAACTCGAACGACAAAACGAAGAAATGGTGGATAGAAAAATTGAAAACATCAGAATGCAAGAAGAACAAAAGCTTACTAAAAAACTGCAACAAGCTTTTGACGGCCAAATGCAAGCACTCGATGAACAACCCGTAGAAGTACAGCAAGCTGCTCCAGCTCCAGCACCAGTGGTTGCCCCCGTCGTGATTGCACCACCTCCCGTAGTTGAAGAGAAAAAAGAGGAACCTGCGATGGTGAAAGTTATTCCAAGTTTTGGTGTAACGAGTATCTCAAGTGATATAGTTGATTATGAAACTAAATTAAATTTAGGTCTCTCGCTTGATACCATGTTAAGTAAATATTTCGCGCTTGGTATTAAATTTAACTACTCATCAATGAGTATGACCGAAGGCAATAATAATCCATTTGGAATTAATTATAACAGTCCAACTTACTACCAAAACTATGGTTTCGGTTATGCTCAACACTATAATAACGGCAGGGAAATTAATTATAAACAAATGGCCTTCGGCTTAAACGGAAGAGTTTTTCTGGCAGCCAACTCCAAGATCAAACCCTACTTGGGACTTGGTCTATCTTATAATAGAGTGAGCCTGGACTACAATAATGATGAATACAGTCCTTACTCATATAACAGCATTTATTATGGCGACGAAGGTTACTCCACAAGCTATGTTTCTACTTCATTGGCAGTAGGTTCAGAAATTTCTTTTAACGAAATGCTTGGAATGTTGTTGGAAGTGAGTTACACCAAAGCTCTTTCATCAGGTTTTTATGCAAAGTCAGATGCTCAAAGCGGATATAAAAACCCTGATCAATTGAAACTTGAAAAATATGGACAAGACATTGAAGAAGCAAATTTTATAACTCTCGGTGCTGGTTTTGTTATAGGTTTCTAAAAAAGACCTTCCTAATAAATAAAAGGGAAAAAGTGTCTAGTTAATATACTGCACTTTTTCCTTTTTTTATGTCTTTCGCCGCTTTGAAAAAGACCTAATCCCCGACAATTTCCCTCGGCTGTTTTTATCTATTTATCCTTATGATCTGTGCTATAATGTATTCAAGGAATTGATAAGGATATTATGAAAAACACAACCATAGAGTATATTGAAATATCAACCAATATACTTAAAAAATTCGAGAGTCGACTACATTTTGATATCTATGTACAACGAACGGAAACCGATTACACCAAAATTTTTAAAATTAATGATACTATCGATTGGGATCGCTTAGCTTCTTATGAAAGAAAAGGAGTTAAATCAATTTTTGTCCCTCATGATCAATATGGAAAATACCTGTTATTTGTTGAACTACTTGTCGACAAATTATTAAGTTCAACCAATGTTTCTGCCTTCAAGGAAGGGGTTACCGTCGTTAAGGAAATGATTAACGGATGCCTGGTGGAGTTTTTAAGTCGCGACATAGTGAACGAAACCATGGCCTTACAAGCTTCCAAAACCGTCTCAAGTTGTATCGAAGTCATGGATAAAGACACTGGGGCCCTAACTAAAATAATCGGTCAAATGGTAACTAAACCTTATCTTTTTAAACATTCAGTTACCGTCAGTTTATTATCTATCCTTCTAGCTAGAGGTAGTGGAATTGAATCGAATTCCACACTCAATATAATTGGCCTAGGAGGACTTCTTCATGATATCGGCATCTCCCGCCTAAGCTTTGATCCTGAGGATAAACAACAAATGACTCCGGATGAACAAAAAGAAATGTGGCGCCATCCAGAAATTGGCAAACGCCTACTCGATCCGGTTAAATCAATGAGGACGGAAATACTCGATATCGTGCTTCAGCACCATGAGCAACCCAATGGACATGGATATCCCAATGGATTAAGAACCGCAGAAATATTTTTACCGGCCAAAATTGTCTCTATTGCTGACACTTTTTCGGCCATGATCATCAAACGGTCATATCGAGAAGAATATACTACTTTTGAAGCGATCAATCGTATGAAAAATGATGTAGGAAAATTTGATAAATTACTGCTGCTAAATTTTGAAAAAATTATTTTAGGCAGCAAGAAAGAAGATTCCTGATTTTCATGTTTATATTTATACTACTTTCACTTTTCTCAAGCGTTGTAAGGCTTACCTATGCCGAAGATTTTTCCAATCCGATTACCATTTATCAGATAAACGCCAACGACAAATTAGAAATCTTTTCGCCCATCATGGGTAATGCCCCCTTCCAGCAAATTCAATTTTCCCAAATTGAACAAATTTGCAAACCAACAAAGTCAATTAAGATCTATAAAAATAGCTATGATAAAATAAAATATCGTCGCTATATTTGTGATACCAATTACTATGCTATTAAAAACGAAGATTATTTGATCGCCAAAAAACTACAAGATTTACACAATCAAATTAAAACCCCTACCCAAACGCCAAAATTACCCGACGATAATAAAGCTATGCTCACACTCTTTGGCAATCTAAAGCTCACTCCAGTTAAAAAAACTAACAACCACGGCAATTATGCTTTCTCTTTGCAAAATACTCCAACCATATTAAAAAAGCACTCTCCTTTTAAAATTGTAAACGCCATCAATGGATCAACAAATCAAAAATATTTGGTTTTGACGGTGCCTAACACGAAACAGGAATTTGTGGTAACTGAAGATGAATTTAATCGCGCAGTAGAGGGAATTGATAAAATTTATGCACCTCTAATCGGCCATCCTGTGCGTAAAAAAAATACTCCAGGACTTTCATATGAATATGTAAAAGATTTACAACCAATCATAATTCCTTCTGACAGTGAAGTTAAAATTGGTGCTTCACTTGAAAATGGCAAATATCTCACGTTGAATATTCACAATGCTAAAAATGCGGATCCGACAGAATATGTCGTCTTGAAATCTGACTATGAACAATCATTGCAAGGACTAATCATAATAGATGAACCCATTACTGTCTCTCCGGTTGTCAGAAAAAAAGACACCTACTCATTTACTGATAAAAATGACAATATCATACTCCCTAAAAAATCCACCATAATCATTAAAGAAACACTTAAAATAAATAATTTCCAAAACTACCTGGTGTTATCTATACCAGGACGGGCCAATGATTTTATTATTTCAGAAGATGAATTATACGAATCCTTATTGCCAACCCCAAAGCCGATGGTCTCTTCCCAAAGTCCTGCTACTCCCATCACCATCTACGCTGATAAAACCAAACTTATAGATAATACAAAAATAGAAATTGCCCAAGCTAATAAAAAAATCAAATTTACTCTCCCTAAGAGAAATCAACATGAAAAATATCCCATTTTGCGTGACGGTAGTAATTTAAAACTAGAAATCCCACCTGCTCCCAAAGGCCCGTATCAAGAAATCAATGATACAGCAAACCACGTAAACTCCTCGCTAAACAAGGTTTCAAAACTTTATTATCATCTCTTACAAGATACTACCCAAAAATATTCGACTCTTTTAAAATCTACCGATACCGATTATCTACTTAAAACACCATATGGTAGATGTGTTTCAGCATCTATAAAAAATCCTCCTGGAGGATGGAATTTTTTTTTCTGCGACAGCCCTTCAGCAAAACCATTGATTGATCAAAAGCGCCCTTCTTTTACTAAAGAACTGCGCGCGACCATCGCTGCCGAACTGATCATGATTCACAAATGTTTACCATTACAAGATATGGAAATGCTCCCAGTATTTTTCCATGAATCAAGATTTATGCCCAATGCTATTAGTAATATGGATGCCATCGGTATCGGACAAATCAGACCAGCGGCCATCAAAGATGTGGAAAGCCAAATGTTACCAATGATCAAAGATCTTATCAGTGATAAAATCCCAGGTTGTGAATATTTACTTGATTTAAAAAAAGGCTCACCCACTAATTATAAATCCGCCAAAAGTTGCGCTCAACAATTTGATCCTTATTATATCAGACACAGTATTGTTTACTCGAGTTTATATTATCTTCACCTCAAATCCAAAGCGATCAAACGAGTTAATGAACGTTATAAAGGGGTGAATACTCCAGATGAAACTATAAATCTATGTGTCATAAATGATGCACGTCTTTGTTACAACCAAGGCCCTACCGCAGTAAATAAACTTCATAAGTTTCTGATCGAGGCAAAAATAATGCCTGAAGAACTAAGCCCAGAAGGCAATCATAGAGATTACTATGAACGTATTAGAAGTGAAGAAGCCGCCCAATATGTCCCCAAACAAATTAAAGATCAGCGGATCATGGAAAAAACTGCTCAAACCAGTTGTGGGCCTCATCCAAAAAACTAGGTGGATGACAAGATTGATCGAATAGATTGAATAAACATTTCCCTCGTAAAAGGTTTGTAAAGCAAGGCATTCGCTCCACAAGCTTTGACTTCATCTGATGTATGCATCATGTTTCCGGTTATAAGAAGAATCGGAAGCTCAGGAATGATCAATCTCGCTGCTTGAACAAATTCTAATCCATTCATTTCCGGCATCTGAATATCCGAAACTACCAAATCAATATCGCGTTGATATTTGATAATTTCCAAGGCCTGCGCCCCATTATTTGCTTCAAAAAATTCAATATTACCAAACGAAGCTTGAAGAAAGGCGGTTAAGATTTCTATTTGCAGACTATCGTCGTCAACGAGTAGAACAATAAATTTTTTCATTATCACTCCTTGATTTTAGTTAGCCAGAATTTATAAAATATTCAACCCCACCCCGAAACTTAACCTTGAAAATTGCATCTACAGCATATTTTTTTAAAAATACTTTTTATAGGTTAAGAAATCTTAACTTTCTAGCCATTTCAAATTGATTTATAAGAAAATATGCAACGCCACTATGTATCCCGCATCAATGCATCTTTGCTTTTAAAATACTTACAAGTTACCAGACAGGTGACGGTAAACGAATTATGCCAGATCTTGGATATTTCCAAATCACAATACTCAAGGCTTCAGTCAGGCAAATCCCAATTAACTTTTAAAAACAGCCTCATTATCGAAGAAAATTTTCACTTAAAATTATCGCGTATACATCAAGGTATGATCTCCGAAACACCTACCGCTCATTGCTTTGACCTGCCCGATTTATACTCGCGCCACCAGTTCACCAAGGACATGGGCATTTTTTATTTCTGGATGCTTAGAAATTTTTTAGGTGAAGATATTTTTTTAGACTTTATGAAATATGAGGGACTACCCCCTGAATATTTTATTAATACCCAAAATTCTATAAACGTTAGATTCCCTTTAAGAGTCCTTGAAGAACTAATCACCCGCAAAATCATTACTTTGCACAATCTCGAACGGTTTGCGAAAGCCTTTTGTCAATTATTGAATATTCCCTGTGGATCACATCCGACCAGCATGTTTAACTTAATAAATTCTGTTGAAAAATTTGAAATGAATCATAAATATAAAATTGAGGATTTAAATAGTAAATCTTTTACCTTTTCATTTATACCTGGTGAACATATAGAAAAAAGTATATACTTCAGCCCAATTCTTGGAAACATAACGGCCCAATGGGTAAAATCCATATCGTCCGTTGTCTCTGGAAAAGAAGCTACAATCGTTGAGGATATTTTTCATGGCGGTGATAAATGCGTAATCTCAATACCCTCATAAACAACTTAAAACTCCTTCTAAGTACTCTAGATAAAAAAAACGGCAAAGGTTTTATACAATCTTACCTACGAATGAGTCATGAGGAATATAATCATTTTCAAGCGTTAGAAAATGCTCCCCTTGCTACCATTATGGAAGCATTTTATAAAATGGGAATTAATGTTGATTGTTTACAAGATGGAATACTCGACATCCAATGCGTAGAAGACAAAATTAATAATACTATCTACGTACCCCAAAGATATAATCAGGGAGCCAGATCAAAATGGATCGTTACTCAAAATGTTTTAAAAGAAATCAAACGCAACTATGGTCCCCACGAATACGAACAGGTGTTGCTCTATTTTCAAATATCACCCCACTACCTAGATAACTACTACAGCGATAAATTTATTTCTACAGAGTTAAATAGTGATCTTTACAAATACATTAAAAAATATCTCCATGGAACGAGCAAAGATCTCTACCGGCTAGGCGCCAACATGTATATGCATTTCAAAGACACGGCTTTTTCAAAATCTTTCAAAGGATTATCACCTAAAGCAACTTATGCCAAATTTTTAGTAGAGGTGGTAAACCACATTGAAGTTAGTTATCAATATAGTCTTGCAAAGCTTACAGATGATAAAGCAGTGATTCATAAAAGATTAAGAAATGAAGCAAAGCAAGAGTTAAGAACAAATGTTTATGGCTCAAAAGAAGTATGCGAATATTCTATAGGTTTCGCATCCTCAATCTTATACCACGCAACTAATCACACTGCGCATACTGAGGAAACGCGCTGTCTCTACCATGGATCTGATTATTGCGAATATGTTGTACACTTTGATCAGCCAATTGCTTGTTAGTGTGATGTTCTCTTTCACTCCAATAACTACCAAACTCCAAAGCTGTTTGAAGTGCTTGTTCTGAGTATTTACGACAACTCAATATATACGCCTGTGCCTGCAAGCTATCGACCAGTACAGGCTCTGGAAAAAATTTATTATATCCTAATTTTTCAATAAAATTACTTGCTCCGTTATGGATTATCCCTGTTACAAGTATTTCATCAACCACTAAATACTCCTTCAAAAACACCAAACTACAAGTCACTAATTTCCGAAGTTCTAGCGAAATTCTTTTATCTGTTATCTCTGGGGAATAAGTAAAACCTCCAATATATCCGATTTGTTCCCCCATGGCTTCACGTTGTTTAATGTAATCACATAACGTATTTAGATTAAAATGTTTATTACTCTCTGAACTTAGCGTACTGAGTATCGGAAATGTAATTCCATACTTTTCACAAGTCTTGCGATTAACAAATTTATAGCAGGCTGCCGGACAATCATTCGCATAAATCGTAACATTTGTAGTAACAAAATCTTCTACACCGAAAGGATATACAATCCTCTTATAATTATCTTTATATCCTTTAGATCTTACTTCTAAAGAATTGAGAAAACACAATGCTGCTTTTGAATTATGGGCAATTTCATAATAGGGGTCAGTAATTACAATTTTATAGTTCATTTGACACCCACAACTATATTTTTATGATATTCAAGACCGGTTTGAGGATTATTTAATTCATTCAAATAAGTATCAACAAAGTACTGCGATCTACTTTCTCCTAATATTTTATCAAAAAGTGGTTTTGCCATTTCAAAGCGGGATTTATAATTTTCATTTTCCAGGACTCTTTCCTCCCCAGCAAACTCCATCGGCGATGTCGCAACCACGATGTTTTTAAAATCTATTGATTGCATCATGCCTGGAATTTTCTCCCCAACAAATAGGTCAAACTTAAAGTTTTCTTTTAAAGTATTCAGGCACTCATTTAAAAATTTATTACCAGAAAATATGTTGAAGAAAACTCCACTGCTTTCAATGATGATTAGTTTGCCACCAGGTTTAAGCACTCTTTTTAATTCGGCCAAAGCAGTTAGAGGTGATTCAAGATGTTGTATGACATATCTAGAAACGACGATATCGTAAGTATTATCCTCAATGTTCATAAGATTAGTAATATCACCTTGGAAATAATTTATTTCATATTGAGCAGATTTTAACTTAGCTTGCTTTATTTTTTCATGATCAAAATCCAGCGCATCTATGTTTCGAGTATAATTATCATATAAATACCTGGAAAAAATTCCCGGCCCACATCCAGCATCTAATACGTAAGCGTTTTGCGGAATACTGAAATGTTTAAAATCATCTTGCGGGGAATAGCACTGAATCTCGGCTTGTAACATTAAGCGCTGATTATCGTCCACATGGTTCATGCAATAACTCATAAAACTTCCTTGTTAGTTATTTTTATTTGCATTTTTATTTTAATACCCGGCGTTTTTATCGCAAGAGAAGCCACGAATTTCCAACTAATGGCATTAAGAGTTTGATTATTCATAAAAAATAAGTTAAGAAATCTTAACTTGACGAGAAAATGAATATTTTCGTTTGAAGTTTTTGCAACATTTTAGGTAAAATAAATATATGGAAAAATTTATTAGAGTTCAAAATTTAGATATTGCTTATAATGAAACAAACTCAAATAAACAAAACACCCTGTTGTTTGTTCACGGTAACTCAGGCTCAAAGAATGTTTATCACCATCAACTCGCCTGTGAACTTTTTAAAGACTATCGAGTCATCGCCATGGATCTTCCAGGCCACGGACAAAGCTCAAGGTGCGAAGACGAAGATTGTTATACCATTACTTGGTATAGTAAAATTGTAAAATCATTTATAAGCACTTTAAACCTAACTAGCGTAATCCTTGTCGGACATTCATTAGGTGGACATGTTGTGGTGGGTGCCAGCGATAAAAGTTACACCAAAGGCCTTGTTATATTTCACACACCTCCCCTAAACCGGACATATGATGCTGCTTATGGGTTCAATCAATCGCCCCATTTTGCGTGTTACTTAAATGGCGAGGTAAGCCCGGAAAATGTTGATCTCCTGCTGGATGCCACTCTTTACAACAAGAATGCCTACGAGCAATTCCTGCTTAATGACTTTATGAATACTCATCCCAGTTGCCGAACAAAACTTGGCACCAGTGCGCAGGCAAACGTTCAACTAAGTGAAATAGATAAATTAAAAAAGGCTACCTTCCCTATCGCTATATTTACAACCGACCATGATCCCATTGTAAACGTAAATTATATCAAAGAACTTAATTTCAGGCTCCGGAGCGGCGATCTGGTATGCATAAACGAAGCAGGCCATTATCCGCAACTAGAAAATCCTGAAGCCTTCAATCGGGAACTTTTGAATTTCTTAGAAGACCTATAAATTTACTTGTAATTTATAACAAATATAATTATTTCCAGATTCTGATTTCATCATTATCCGTCGATTTTACAAAAAAAGAATTCCCAAAATTTCTGCTGATTCAATCCTATTTTTATTTTTTAAAAAGTATTTCAAGACCTTTTTTCCAATATAAGGCCCTAGTTTTTCCTATCATTTGTTCAAGCGGATCATTGGATAGTAACCACCGCTGCGCCTTTTTATCAATATCAGGTCCTAGAGATTCCAGTGATTTTACATCGGAAACATCCACCTTCACTTTAGATTTAATTTCTATCAGTAATTTATTTTCGCCAGGGCGATCGATAATTAGATCAATTTCGACATCTTCTTTGGTTCTTAAATATGAAAAGCTCCAATCAAAGCGATGATAGGAGGCATTTTTTATTATATCTAATATCACCCAATGCTCAAAAGCATCTCCCCAGATGGAAGTTTGAGGAAGCATTTCAATAGTTAGTGTTTTATTTAACGCCCGAACAATTCCAGGATCAATAAAATAAAATTTAGGGGCAACCTTTTGGGCCTTACGAACAGAGCTATGATAATATGGAAGGTAGATCAATAATCAAAGCATTTTTCTTCGAATAAATTTTTTGCAAAAACGTGGTTTTACCAGATCCACGAGGCTCAAATAAAAAGTAACTATTTGACTTGGTTGGGACCAGTCTTCTCTTTAACATAATACTCCATTTATTTCTGATCTATAATCCGAATTTTAACGCCAAATTCTGATTTGAGTTAAGAGAAAAAAAAGATAATACCCCTCTTTGTGAGCATCTAGTTTTCCTGTACGAGCAAGAAGATTTCAGGCAATTTTATCTTGTATATCCTCAAATTGGCCAGACACTGTCTGGCCAATTAGAACATAGATAAATATCGCAGACAGTGTCTGCACAATTTGAAACTAAACAAATCATTCGGACACCGTCCGAACAATTTTCCAAAGGCCCAATCGTTCTATGAAACACAAACAATAAGCCGACCACCACAAAGTGATCGGCGAAGTAAAATTAAAGTGAAAGATAACCCACATTTCTAATAGAAAAACTGTCGTCATTTTCGACTTTTTTAGCTAACAAATCGATAATGTCGCCTTCATTTTTAACCAGCTTTGCTTGTAATACCCCAACCTGGTCTCCATAAGCTTCGATTTCACCTGAATTATAAATCTTTTCAATCTTTTTAAATAAAACGTCAGCATCAACTTCCTTGCTTATTTTCAAATCACCGTTATTGATTATAACCAACTTATCAGATGCATATTTTAAATATGATGGAGATATTTCAAAGTCACCATCATTAAAAATATAATCTGTTTCATAGGTAACAAACTCTAAATTGATATCTTTGTATTTACTGCCAACTACTGTTCTTAAATTATTTTTACAAATAATTTCCTGCTTAAGTATTAATGCAGAGATTTTTTTATCAAAAAGATGAGTATCTACATCTTTATTAACTTCAAGTTTTCCAGCAATATATAAACTTTTAGCATGCGTCCACGATTCCAAAGTATTTTTATCCAGTTTAAAATCATTATTAATAAAATCAAATCCAATAGGGATTATCTCCAGTTTTCCTAAACATTCTTGATCCATAATTGAATTTAAAATTTCAACATGCTGTTCATGTGCAACAATCTTGTTATCACAGAAAATATATTCTAGTTTATCTCTAACAAGGTCATTATCTATATTTTTATCAAACATAATATTTCCAAGTACTGAAATTTTGCTTTTAGCACTAAGGCCTGAAAGAAATGTCGAATTAATCGTAATATTTCTATCAAACAAAGTTGTATCTTCTGGATAAGTACTTATCTTCCCCGTTAGTTTGATGATTTTTTCCTGAAAAACCGCTAGAATATTTTTAGGACAAACAATTTTTCCAGTAATTATTAGTTTTCCAACCATCTCTCTAATATCATCCGCAGATAATGTATTAGATACTACAACTTTTCCAGTGATTATTAAATTTGATTTGGCATAACCGGGCATGCTTGATTTTTCTAAAGAGATCTTACCGGTAATCATTTTAAACTCTCCACTATCCACTTCAATAGAACTGCCCAAATTACCTAACGATAACTTTGGCAATAAATGTGCAGTTTCTTTAGAGTATAAAACTACTCCGGCATTCCCTATTGAAGCTATTGCTTCAATAGATTTATCCGTCGCGCTTCTTAAATCGAGTACTCCTACATTTCCAATACTTTTTTTCTTATCCATTTTAATCCTCCAAGTTTTCCTTAATTTTGTTTAATGATAAATGCAATCTTGATCTAACTGTTCCCATGGGTATATTTAACAAATTTGCAATTTCTCTACTGTCATATCCACAATAATATTTATACTTAACCACTAATTTAAGTTTTTCAGGCAAACAAGAAACCATCGTTTCAAATTCATTCATCGATAAATTTTCCAGTCCAACAATTTCGGTTTCGCTGACTTCATCTAATTCTTCCTCTTTATCAGTTTTTCTCAAGCGATCGATATAATAATTTTTGGCCACTCGAAAAAGCCAAGATTTCACTTGGTACTCTTTTAAAGTTGAAAGAAGTAAACAATTCATCGTTGCTCTCAACATGGTTTCCTGAAATATTTCTTCAGCTTCTTCATCACTGTGGGCCAATGATTTGCAAAATCTCAGCAAATGCTCGTAGTGAATATCAATCAACTCGCTATCGTTCACTTTATCTCCATTTTTTATTTCCATTTAGATAACGTATCAGGAACTCAAAGTGTTCAAAAAATAAATTTATTTTTTCCGCCACAAATGGCAGTGCGCAACATCACCTTTGATCCATGGTTATATCTTAGTTAGCAAAAGCCCAACATCAAAAAATATATTTCTAATTTCGTTTGGAAGTCCCATTTGTCCATATAAAGCGTAAATGGTATCGCCTTGAATTAAGCTAATATCAAGTTGGCTAGACATCATTTCATCACTCCGTTTCTGTGTTGAGGAGGACATAATTATTGTTAACGATAAAATTAATAAATTTTTATTAACTGAATCTTCCCCTGCTCACAAATATATTTTAGCCACGCCAATTCAATTTCTTGCTCTGTATGTCCTGTTGTTTTTAAAAGTGCTTCTTGAAAATTACTACTATCTAAACATTTTATAAAATCAAAAGGGGCGCCTTCTCCATACTTGTATATCAAATAATAAATAAAGCTGCTACCAACTCGAAGAAATTTTTTCGCTAGGAAATATTCAAATAAGTGATCTCTTACAAATACACTAGCATTAATTTAAAAAATAAAACAAGTAATTCCTACAAATCAAATATCACAACAAAATAGCAAATGATAAGATCAGATTGACTAAACTCGTGTAATAAATGATACAGGCTTGTCGGAAATTACATTCTATTTTTTTGAAATGTTGTTTTGACCAATGGTCTAAGGATTTTTGCGTCTTTATTATGCTCGTAAGGAAATTCCACTTCTAAAATGAAATCCTTTCTTTAATTTTTACACTTCGCCATCTCGAAATATTCTTTTTCCTTGTACTCAACAATCAAATTATACTTCGTTTTAATTTTAAACCATTGCTTCATATATTTACATGCATAACCACGATCAATAGGAAGCCACTGAACAATATCTTTTGATCCTTTTTGTCTGTTATATTTTCGATTGGTGATAATTAAATTTTCTGGATCATTGGCAAATTTACTTTTCTCTTCCAAACTCCAAGTGGAACCTCCGTGATCATGCGCGTATTTCAATGGAACAAGATGATCAATATCGACATTCGAAACCTGATCTAATATTTCACTATAATAGTAGTCATCCCATTTCCCAGAAATAACTCTACAACCTTTTTGATCCAGTTTTACGGCCATCAGACTTCGCTCTTTTAAGATCTCGACCCTTGTATCCTCACAATCACCATCTTCATCAATCCAATGTTTCCAATCCTTCCTTATATATTTCGAATCGCTAGCCATTACTGAAACTTGCGGGGCAATATCAGACGGGCCTTGAATACTTTTTAACGCCTCATCTTTTGACTTCCATGATTGGCCATTATAACTACTTCCGCCGTGGCAATGAAATTCGCCGGTAGATTTTTGAGTATGGCATCCTTTAAATATCCCTGATTTTTCAACTCCGCCGGTATGAGAACAACCAACATTGCTTAAATATGCAAATAATAAAGCGATTAAGCACGAACGATGTATTTGAAAAATATTTTTCAAGATTTTTTCCTTTAATTACTTATTATATTCCTTTTTGTTTTTACGCCCAGCTTTCTTTTAATTCTAATTTCTACTTTGCGTAAAATGGTTAACGATCTTAACTTTCTTAACCTTCAACTGAGCATTTATTTTTTTTAAGATGAATAAGAAAAACTACTCCGATGGACGATCTTGTGTCAAAATGCTTAAATATTAAATGCACTATAAAAATTTTTTTTAAAGGGCGGTAATTATGAATAAAATAAATACTTGTGGCCTACTCTTAACTTTAATTTGTCTCTTTGGATGTAGCTCATCCGCTCAATTCGCTTCTTCCGCAGGTTATATGAACAATAGAGAATATCAAAGAAGAGATGAACTAAAATATTCCCTTTTTGGCAATAATCCACAGACAATTTCTGAACAAGATATCCAAAAGGTATTAAATTCAAAAATTATTCTTTCTAAAAGAATTCGACTTGGAGTAATAAAACTTGAAAGCAATTCAACATATACATCCAACCAATGGTATATGGGATCACCTCTTACGCTTATGAACAACAAAGCATTTATCCTGAACGAAGAACTGAAAAATCAATTTTTTGGCACACTGAAAAAATCTGGACGAATCAGAGACATCACACTCTTACCTAGTATGATGATACCAGCACCAATGACTGTTCCAGCTCTTCGTGAATCTGCAGTACGAATGCAAGTTGATCTTTTACTGGTTTTAAGATCAGAAAATCTTGCTGATTATGAGTTTATGCCTTTTTGGATAAAAGACACCGCAAAAACTGTGTCAACCGTAGAAGCAATTCTTTTAGATAGCGGTACTGGAGCAATACCTTTTACTAGCATTGCGACTGACTCAGCAGTCCTAAAAGAAAAATCAAGCGACCTAAACAGGTTTGAGTTAATAAAAAAATCATCTGAAGAAGCTGAAACAAAAGCGCTGATTACTATTGCCAATAATCTAAGTAAGTTTATTCAAGAAGCACCTTGATTAAATTTTATGACAAAGCAATTACATTAGGTTTTACGCTATGAAAATTTTGTTAATTTCAATTTTACTAATCTTTTCAAGATTCGGATCGAACTAATTATAGATGTGGCTCTATCCATTTTCCTTTTACAATTTTTTTAACATGTGGTCCCCATTCAAAATGAAACGCTCCCATTCCGTAATGAACAATTTTATCCCCCGCAATGGAGTAAATATAAGCATCTGTTATAGGGTTATTTCCTGCGATCATTGGATATATTGCAAACTCCAAAGTTCCATCTTGGTCAAGATCATCGAGATACTTATCTTTAGATACTTTTACAAAATAAACAAAAGTGTAATTGTTCCATCTTGAGACAATATTTGAAAAATCATTTTTTTTTGTTTTAGCTACTAAAAACAGTCTATTTGATGGTAGACATAGGTCATTTTCCCTATTACACCCCTCCTGGAAATATGATGCAATTTCTAAAAAATAATCTTGAGAAACATCAATTTTTTTTATGCCAGAATACACCGACTCACTATATCCAAAAGTGATAAGTGGCCATGAAAAAACAAGGAGTATTATAATCGTTAAAGCATTATTTTGATTGTTCATATAGATTAAGTATTTTTTCAGCATACTTTTCTCCTGCATCATCATTAGAATAATAAAATTTAAGTGTTTTCTTCAGAGATTTATCTTTGTGATTTCTCATCAAATAAAATTTATGAGCGAACCATCTTGTTCCAAAAGCGATATTTATAATCGGATCTTCTAGTTGTAACTCTGTTACATAAATGTGATGATCTTTAACCTCGTTGTTTTTTACATCAAGAGTTCCTGCTAATGAGTTTCTTGCGCCTCTCAATATCTGCATAAATCCAACAGCAGATGTCGTTTTTGGCCTCGCTATCACATTGAAACTTGATTCAATAGCGATAAGCACTTTTATATGAAGCGGAGTTAATCCTTCAGGGAATTCAATCCCTTGTTCTCTCCAGTAATCAAGCCAAAACTGTATTATAGGATCTATTTCATGGTAAGGTAAAAAGCCTTTTACGGCGTTAATTGTTTCATATGTTTTTTTATTACTCCAATACAGGAAGAGAAGATTTTCCGCTAAATACATCAACTTTTTGCCATGATTTTTTCTTATGTGAGTATCAACCCATGTTGATGTTCCACTTTTACAAACTCTGGTGTGACCACTTACGACATGATATCCAAGTTCACACATCCTATTATCATCAGGTCGTTCTATTTTTATAAAAATTTTTCTACTCATTATCGCCTCTATATAAGAAAAAAAACCCAGCGCCCTTACCTCTTCGTTCAAATATTTTCCCTTGGACTAATCGATTAATTTTTCTTGTTGCGGTATTCCTTGAAAAGCCTATGGTTTTAGATTCTCTAACTTCAAATTTATCTTTGTGCATAACAAATCGCCAGTTTAGATATGTATTTAGCTAAAGTATAAATGCACAAATTGCACCAATCAATACATTATTGCACCACCACTGTTAACCGATGATAGTACAAAAAAAAAGCCCAGAATTTCTTCTGAGCTTTTTTAGAATGGTGCCCCCTCGCGGAATTGAACCACGGACACAGGGATTTTCAGTCCCTTGCTCTACCGACTGAGCTAAAGGGGCACAAATCTTTTTGAATGCATAAAAATTAAAGTAAATAGGTTAAATCGTCAACTCAAATTCATAAAATATTGAATATTTAAAAATTAGCAGCTACTTGCGTTATTCACTCACGCATTTTGTGATGGCATCCATCAGCTCTGGATTTACCCCAATATAAAGGCCTTTGTTATAATCATTGTTACAACCCCCGAGGGTATGAATGCCGACAATCTCGTTATTTTGATTGATAATCGCCGCCCCACTATCACCGCTGGTGGTATCAATTTGATAATACAGCCTGGAATCACTTATTTTCCCAATAATTCCATCTGCAATTTTTAATACGTTATTATATTCCTTGAGCCGGCTTTGCCCGTAACCGGCGATAGTAATAATGTCATTGGCATCCACATTAAAACCAATCGGGTAATACCCGAAAATTTCTCCAGGATAATGGCCCGTAGAGTTTGGTTGGGCCTTCATCACGGCCCAGTCGTTCGCTCCTCCCGTACCGAGGTTAAGGCTGTTTGGATCTACCAAAAAAGTATCCTCTGCCTTGGCGTGGTTGATGGAACCATCTGGATTGGAAAGGGGAACATTGAACTCGAGCACCTTGAGAAAATTAGCGCAATGGCCAGCAGAAATAAGACACCGGTCACTAAATAAGGTAGCGGTACATCCATGTTTACCAAGTACGGCATTATGTACTCTGGCAATCTTTAAATCATTCCATAAAACCCGATCATCCGTAGCTCCACATAGAGTCTTTGATGCCGCCTCAATATCGTCGAATCTAAAAAATATTGTAAGAAAAATAATTAAATAAACTTTCAATTCCTCACCTTGTTTGGTCAAGTAATAATCATAACCTCACCCTATTGTATATCACACTAAACTTTGAAATAATAGATTTGAGAATAAGTCTTGTCTGGGTTGGATTGTGGAAATCAAAAAAGCCGTTTTAAATTTAGGTAATTTTTCTGTAAATGCTCTGTTTTTTATTCCCGCAGCTAAAACCAATCCTAATTTTAATAAATACGCCATTTTTACTCACGGATATACTTCACACAAAGGAGACGTGGTAACTTGGGCCCATCGCATGGCCTTTGCAGGTCTTCCCTGCGCTATTTTTGATCTTCCCGGACACTACCTGGGCAGTTTTAATGAGGCCTTGGATTTTAATGAATTTACCAGCACCTCGCATCTGCTTTTTGTAAAGGCCTTTGAGCATCTTAGTGCGCTTTTACAATTAACTCCCGAACTGCTGATTTTAGGAGGACATAGTCTTGGTTCTTATTTTTCCCTCATGGCCTTAGATCTCCCTGAATTTGCAAATTTCAAACGCTGCGCTACTTGTGTAGGAACTACTTACGCCAAAAAAGAGGATACTATCTTTTTAGAGTCCGACTTTTATAGCAATACCTTGAAGCTTCGCGAACAACTAGTAAGCCCCAGTCTGCGTGCAGACCAAATATTTCCCTGGATCAAGGAGCGCATCAGTTTACTCTCCACGCAAAATCATAAAATCCATCTGATTACTGGTGAAGATGATATTGTAGTCACCAAACAAGGTACGATGAATCTTTACCACCATTTAAAAAACCTTGGGAATGATATAACGTTTTATTTTCCTAAAACCATGCCCCATCATCGGCCCGAACTGGCCGCTTCCTTTATTTATTCCTATCTAAAAAAAGAAAAATTAATCCGATAAATTTTCAATATTTTTAAGCATCCCAACTCGACCGGTGCGCTCCAGGGAGGTATCTTTAAACTTTCTTTTATAAGCATGATTGCTCAGTTGGTTCAAGTTGGTTTCAATTACAGACCTTTCGCTTTTTAAAAAATATTCTTCAATTAAACTAATCTTTTCTCCTGATTTAAAAGCCTCAACTTTTTTTTGGGCCTCTATATTAAAAGGGCATACATTTTGGCAGGCATCACAACCAAAAAAATAATTTTGGGTTTTATATCCTTGAGGTGGATCTAATCTTTTCATCTGTTCAATCGTGAAAGCCGAGATACACTTGCCTGCATCCACCGTAAAAGGAGCAATTAAAGCTTTCGTAGGACAAACTTTGATACAATTTTGACAATCCCCACATCCAAATGCCACGATGTCTTTTTTCGGTAGATCCAATTTATGATCCAACAAGATAGAGCCAATCATCACTTGAGAACCATGAATGGGATGAATAAGCATGGAATTTTTGCCAATGAACCCAAGCCCGGCCTGATAGGCCAGATCCCGCTCTAATAATGGCATGGTGTCCACACAAACAAGTGTTTTGGATTGACCGAAATGATCTTGTACAATAGCGGTCAGACTATTTCTAATATAATGGTGGTAATCAAGCCCTTGATAGCCTAAAACAAAAGCGGCTATTTTTTTAGAATATTTTTGCTCATCCAAATACTTTTTCATCTGCCCATGAGAAAATAAGAAAACCAAGGCGGATTCACATTCTGGCAACAATTTTTTAAGTGATTGCCGCTTACTTGCTTGCTCATTACCTAGGTAATGAAGCGAACCATTTAAATTATTTGCAAGCCATTTTTCATAAAATGAATAGTGCTTGGGGATCAGGGTTTCGGTGTAGGCAAAATCAACAATCTGCTGACTTTTAAGTTTCTGAAGATTCAACTCTATTATCTTGAGCATAGGCCACTTTCAATTTATTCACCTTCTCTTCTAATTGTCCGGTCAGGCTTTGTTCTTTGAGAATCGATTGACTTTGTAAGGCCTTATATTTGGCCTCCATTTGGTTTTTATATTGCATCATTTCTACTTCATGATCGCGCGTCAGTGATTTAATTTTATCCTCATATCTGGAGATAAACTTATTCAGTTCACTTTCTCTGGCAATTTTATCTTTGGCCATTTTATTATGAAATAAGCTCTTGATATCCATTAACTTGGCAAAATAATCCTGTTCCTTTTTTTGTAAAAAGTTTTTAGTATCTTTCCTATCCATCTCTGATTTGGCCTCAAACAAATGTCTCGTACTTCTTATTTCGTCTACAAATTTCTTTTCCATTCCCGCAATTTTGTTTTCATAATGCCGGGCCATTTTCTCAGTATGTTCATCCTGGCCTTGAATTTTTTGATTAAACTTGATCTCGGTTTTTTGCAAATTCCTCTTATAATTTCGGCGTTGTTCTTCAGTCATCCCTTGAAATTCACGCTTACCTTTTTCAATAAATTCGGTTTTATCTCTATTTAAATCCTTACTAAGTCCCTCCATACTCAGGGCATGAGACTTATCTTGGGCCTCTATGGAATGTCCAAATTGATTTTTTAGGCCGCTGACTGCCTGTTTGTATTTGTAATCTTTAATATCATGAACCTCTTGATTGAGATCTCTAGTGTTTTTTTCCTGATTGCGATACACCAACTGGGCGCTGGTTAAATCTGATTTACCATCTTGTTCTTTTTGCCTTAAGGCCTGATTGCTTAAATCTTCCTGATCAGAAAGCTCTGAGTTAAAATCATATTTCAACTCGGCAATTCTATCAGAGGTTTTGTCATTCATGATATCAAGTCTTTTAGCATACTTTTGATTATTATCATCTAAGACCAGCTTAAAATTCTTTACTCTATCATCGGCCACTTTAGTGGCATGATCTATCCGATCTCTCGTAGATTCTTCTGAAATATTTCGCTGTTTATTGACTTCAGCGATTTCTTTATCAAGGGCGTTCCTATTAACCGAATTATCCCTGATAATATTTCTAATGGTTTCCGCAGTATCATTTGAATATTTTTTCTTATCATCTTGCGAAATTACTTTAGCACTATCTAATTGCTTACCAAAGCTATTCATCATTTGTTCGCGTCCTCTTGAAAAGTTAACATCTTGCTTTTGCAACTGATCAGAATAAAGCGAGTCTTGTTCATTTAATTTATTCGCATTAACAACCCTCATTTCCTTTATTTTATTTTTATTTTCCATTATAAGATCATTGCGATCCTCTACATGTTCTTTTAACTGATCGGCGGTCTTGTCATGATAATTATCAGTAAGCTTTTGCTTCATATACCGGTAGTCATCATTGGACTTTTCCATCTTGTCTTCAAAATTATCCACCAGACTTCTTTCTTTCTTATTCATAAAATCAATCATCTTACCCTTGGTATCATCCATTCCACTGAGCTGCCCCTTTTCTCTTTGGGTCATCTGGTCTTTGAAATTACTTAAATCTTCTTTGTAAGCATCCTGTGCGTTGGCAAGTTTTCTTTTCATCTCTCTGCGGTAGGTATCTGATTCCTTATAAAAATTATCTTTTGTATCTTCTAAATTATTCGCGAATTCTTCTTTCTTTCGATTAAGGGCCCGGGAGGTTTTATCTGCATGATCTTCTATCGAAAGTCGATTGTCCTGTTCAATTTTAGCAAGAGACTTTTCATGATTTTGGGCCCGTTTATCCTGGATGGATTTGTGAGTATTTTCCAAATCTTTTAAATTTTTCTTATAGTCTTCCCTAACCTCTGAGGTAGCTTTTTCAAAGCGATCCTTTTCTTTTGCGTATTTTTCACTATAATCACGAATTTCCATAGGCCTTCCTGGATAGATATGGATAAACTGTACCCACAGCACATACCCTTAAATTTTATCCTGTTCTGCCAAAAAAAACCTCGGGGTTAATTTTGCCCGAGGTTTTGCCTATGTCTTAGTATTTTACTTGCCTATTAAAGCTAAATTTTAGCTAGCTCCTCATCAATAATTTCAACAAATGCTTCTAATTCCTGTGCTCCTTGCAATAATTGTCCATTAACAAAGAACATCGGCACTGAGTTTAGCTGTAAGTCTTTGGATTCTTCCATGTCTTTATCAATTTTCGCCTTATGCTTATTAGATTTCACACATTCGGCAAATTTTTCTTGGTTCAAACCTACACTCTTAGCAATTTTCATCAATTCATCATTTAAGCTGGTTTCTTCCTTGAGCAGTTCGGCTTTTTCGAAAGCCATGTCATTAAATTTCCAGATAGTTTTTTCGTTTTGCTCAAGTGCGCAAAAACTGGCGTTGGCAATTTCATCCGCTGTGGTGTGGAAAGGAAGTGGATTGTGCTTAATTGCAATCTTGACTTTATTGCCATATTTTTTTTCTACTTTGGCAATGGTTTCATGACCTTTTTTACAATATGGACACTGGAAATCGGTAAATTCGATAATCGTGATTTTAGCATCCTTATTTCCTTTTACAGGAGCTTCGCCAACTTGAACATCAAAAATCGGTCGTTGTGGTTTTTCGAAATAAACTTCAATCGGAGTTTTCTTGGTCACTTGGGCCATCCACTCATCTACCGCTACTTTTTTATTTTCCATATCTAAGTATTGCTTAATCCGATCTTTAATCTGATCATTAATTTGTTCCTTAGGAATATTTCTCTCTTTGATAAAACTTTCAATTTCAGAAGCAGTTGGTTCACCTTTTTTAGATATATATTTTTTTAGAAATTCGTCATTAGATAATTCTTTCTTACGAGGATCTTTTGCCATCAGTTTTTCTAAAATCATGGACTTTAGTTTATTAAGTTTAAGGTTATAGATTTCCATCTCACGACGATGAATTTCGGCTTCTAAACCTTTAATAAGATCCTTATTCGTAATCTTTTCGTCACCAATGACTGCCGCTAGATCCGTACCTGTGCTGGGTTTAAAAATAAAATTAATAGTTGAGTTAGCCTCCTTGTTGCAAGAAATTAAAACAATTGAAACAAAAATCAAAACTCCAGTTAATAATAAAATACTTTTTCTACTCATAATTAAACTCTCCTTAGTCTCTTTTCCTGACTCTTTTTAAAAGATGATATACTATATTTTTTATAGATGATACTTTTTTTACGTCATAAAACTCATAAAAAACGCATATAATCACATACCTACAAAGATGTGTGCTTGACAATAACCTACTTCCTGCATATCATTTGGTGTTTCCATAGGGCCCTTAGCTCAGTTGGCTAGAGTACTACCTTGACATGGTAGGGGTCGGCAGTTCGAGCCTGCCAGGGCCCACCATATCTGATGCTGGTCGAACTAGCGTCCATTAAAAGGCTACCAATCACCGATAACAATCTGTAGTATTTTCGTTAATTAGTTGGATATAATATATTCGTGATCAATACTTAAAAACCTGTGTTGACCTTAAATGGCTATATATGAAAAACACAATCAAATATCGTCCTGAAATTGATGGACTTCGGGCCATTGCAGTACTGGCAGTTATTACTTACCATCTAAACAGTAAATGGATTCCTGGTGGATACTTAGGAGTTGATATTTTTTTTGTTATATCTGGCTATTTGATCACTTCGATGATTTTCGATAAACTTTCTGATGGCTCTTTCTCTTTCAAAGAATTTTGGTTGAGAAGAATAAAACGATTGCTTCCAGCTCTAATCTGTATGGTTGCAGTCGTAATGATGGTGGGCCCCATTATACTCATACAACCTGAACGTGGTGATCTATCTGCCCAAGCTATAGCAACAATTTTTTCATTCAATAACATTTTGCTATGGAAAACCACAGGTGGCTATTGGTCAAGCGCATCAGAAAATATTCCCTTATTACATACTTGGTCTTTATCAGTTGAAGAGCAGTTCTATTTGTGCCTTCCTATTGTACTATATCTTCTTTTGAAGTTCCAAAGAGAGAAGATTCCAATCTATTTTACTTCGTTCTTTTTAATAAGCATTAGTCTATATGTTTATGGGAATAAATTTCATTCAAATGCGACATTTTATCTTTTCCCAACGAGAATGTGGGAATTGTTAATTGGTTCCTTTCTTGCCATCTTCCCATGGTATAAACAATACTTTAAAAAAGTAGTTATTACTAATTGGCTTGCTATCATCGGTTTTTTGTTTCTGATTTTTTCATTTTACAAAATTATTAACATTCCATTGTCATCTTACAACCTCTTGACCTGTATCGGAGCATTTTTAATCATCCAAAATACGCAAACAGCAGGAGTGATTAAGAAAATATTATCTTTCAATTATATCGTCAAAATTGGAAAAATATCCTATTCACTATATTTATGGCATTGGCCAGTTATAGTTTTTTCAAAATATATTAATACTGAAATATCTTACATAAGCAGCATTATGTTAATATTCTGTTTATCTATCTTGAGCTACCTTTTCGTTGAAAAACCTATACGATATGGTACTATAAAACCTACAATTGCATTAGCTCCAGTTCCCGTGATTATTCTTGCTTGTATTGTTATTAATACGCTTTATCCCACTTCTCCACTAATAGCTTCCCTCGGAAATATTGACGCTAAGGAGTCATTCACATTAGAGTGGGAATTCGAAGCAACGGATGAGATTATGCATGGAAAATCTGGCGTAATTTTTAATAATGATGCATTAAAAAACAAAAGACCTATTGTTGTTTTTGGATCTTCTCACGCTATGATGATTTGTAAGCCTATCAAAGAAATGTCAGAATATTTGAATCAACCTTTTATTTCAATGAGTACATCTGGCATAGGTCTAATGTCAGACAAACCAACTCAGAATAACCCAAATGCGAAAGTTATAAACGAACTAAGGTTTAAAGAGTTAGCGAATCTTAAACCATCTGTATTAATAGTTGCAGAAATGTGGTCTTCTGAGGTTGAAATAGAGAATTTTCAAGTTAAATTTGAGGATATGCTTAGGTATTTTTTAAGACACTCCGATCGCGTTATAGTTATTGGTCAAGTCCCATTAATAGAACTTCCTCTTGGTTATAAAAATGCATTAAGGAAGTATCTTGTGGCAAAAAATAATTCAAATGATATCGATGGTCTTTCAAGCTCAGTTAAAGTAAAAAAAGCAAATGAAATTATTGAAGAAGTGGTCAATTCCATAAATAATGAAAAGATCGAATTTGTGAACCCCTACAGCTTATTTATAAAACCCAATAATCAAGTTATGTACATGCTAAATGGAAAATTTCTCTATTCTGATTATCATCACATAAATAATTTGGGGGCAAGTTTAATTGTGAATAATATGATTGGACCTAAAATATTTTCTTTATATTAGCCTAGAAGATCTAAGCGAAAACGCCACGCTGATGAGATGAGCGCATCACGATAGAAGAGATACTAAAGTGAGATCCCGACAGCACAAGTTGCAAGGGAATAATAATTTCTCTTCGTTGTTTTTACTAAGTGATTTCTTTGGCAGCGAGAAAAACCCAAATCCATGGCAGAAATCGATTACTTAATCAGTAAAAATCAAATCATCTATCCTATAGAAGTTAAAAGTAGTGAATCTGGCCATTTAAAAAGTCTTAAACAATTTCTAACAGATAAAAAAAAGAACAATCACCAAGGAATACACATTTCAACCAAAAATTTTTATAGCACTGACAGCATTCAAGGAATTCCTTTGTATGCCGTATTTAAACTTCATGAATAACTGGGAAAAAAACAATTTTCCCAGTTTTACTTGAAACTAAAATTTTCACTTCGGGATATATCTCAATTCATAAATTTTCGTGCTTACATGGCCTTACAATCGACCA
>Ga0208957_1000582_pt1 | contig 27370 bp, 47 predicted proteins | sample RifOxyA1_FD_184029 | JGI IMG/M metagenome (GOLD analysis project Ga0208957, IMG submission 184029) | Groundwater microbial communities from Rifle, Colorado - Rifle Oxygen_injection A1 (SPAdes) | ecosystem: Environmental > Aquatic > Deep subsurface > Groundwater | place: Rifle, Colorado, United... | reverse complement strand
AGGTAAACGATTTGAATATCTAATTTACAATCCGCCTTTATTCGCCCACTTCTGAAACTCCGACATATCAAGAACCGCAGTCAATCTCCCACCCACGGGTTCTGGTGCGCCATCCACTTGTTGCCTTCGAGCGCAACCCCTATACCTGCCTTGAAAGCGGGCGTAAGCCCTTCCAGAGCCGAGTTTATCTTCATGGTTTCTTCTTTTCCTCTTCTTTTGGTGCTTCTTCTTGCTTTTCCTTGAAGAAGTATTTTAGGTCTGAAATCTCCTTTAAGATTTGCCCTGATAGCTCTCCCCGCCTATGTTCTATGAACACCTTGCTCAAGTTATCGTAGGATTCTTCTTCTGCCTTGACTATCGTATTGATGTCCCTAATCTTTCTGATGTATACCTTTATCTTCTCATTGTTGAAAACTTCTTCGACATCTTCTGGGTTTTTTGGCAGAATGTCCATCCTATCTTCCGTCTCAATAATATAATCCTTGTGGGCAATTATCGTCTGTTTTACAGGAATTGTCTTTCCTTCATCATTCTCCTCTTTCGAGGCGAAATTTATTCTCAATAATTTCTTGTCTTTCCCTATTGGAATCGGCTTCCCAACTAAATTCCCGTGCCTATGGGTCTTGGTGAACCTGTGAAGATGATTGACGACTAGCTTCCCAGCTTTTACCTTATTGGCGTTTCTGTAATCTATGACTAGCCATGCGATGCCTCCTGCTACCGCCAAGAAAAGCATCGAACCCCAAAATAGTGTTGATAGCGCCATTATTTTCTCTTTGCTATTTGGAAGCAGATAACATTCTTATCCTGCAATGTCTCCTTCCATTCCTGTTTATCACGGAATGTGCCATCACCCCATTCTTCATATTTTCCTTTTGGGTAGATATCTGCGGCTGTAATCTCCATCCTTAATTTCCTTCCCGTTTCCTCGCAAATGAATGTGATATGTGCTGCTCTCCATTCTATTTCCTTCTTTCCTGCTGCTATTTCATCAAACCACTTTTTCTTTATTGGAAGTTTCATCGCTTTTCCTCTTCGCCTTCCACGCCTTCCTCAGCCTCTTCCTTCTTCGCTTTCTTCTTCTCTTCTTCCTGCTTTATGTAGCTTATCGGGAACCGCTTTTTTATTGTGCGTGTCCGCCCCATATCATCCTCTACTACCATTTCCGATTCCGCAGTCTGAATCGGATTCAGGACGATATTATCTATCCTAGAATCAAAATCCTTCTCTGCGTCCTTCTCATCCGCATAGAGATGATACATTAGGATTTTTGGCTTGATCCTATCCATCGCCAAATAAATGAGATCATTATTCCAGTATCTTGACATTCTTATCTTGTTCACTGTGAGCTTATTGCTGCCTTCCTGCTTTGGCGTATAAGGCTCAATCTGTATTTCCCCTCTTGGGATATCTCCCACATCATCGTTGTTCAAAAGCCATTGCTGGGCGTATTTCGCCACTTCTACTAAATCTATGTTCTCCGGCTCTTTTTCCTCCTTTTTCTTGTCTTTTTTCCTGAACTTCATAATCAGTCCCGCTCCCGCCCAGAGCACAATTGGGATGATTCCCACCCAGAATATGATCCACCAAGACCAGTCCCTCGTAATTATCAGGAAGACGAATATTGAAAGGAGAACCACATAGCCTATTCCCGCCGATACCTTCATTCCTATATTTTCTGTCATAAAATCGTCGGCTTATCCCTTGATGGAATGCCGATCACCTCATTATTATCTATCCTTAATGGATTATTCAAATTCTTTTCAGCTACCTGTTCTTCAAACCATGATTCAAGTTCCATCAAATCCTTTTTCTTATACAATGATTTTATTATGTTCGATTTAGTTTCTTTTGGATACATCTCAAGATGAAGCAAAGTTCCTATCGGCAAATCTTTCCAACCTAAGTCGTGTGCAGTCCACACTTTCTTTGGGAGATAACCTTCTTCATCAGATTCTACTTCAACCATCCATAATCTTCCATTAGACTTATTGACTATTACAAAATCATATGTCCAATTAAAAGATTGAAAATTCCAAGATAGAGAAAGTTCATTCAGTTGGTCGAATATCACGAGAAATCACCTATCTCTTTCTGACTGCCAAAGATGGAGTGTGTCATTCAAGATTCCTCAGCTTCACGCCTTTCGTCCTTATGAGAGCAAAGGAAAAGAACTTGATGATGATCTTATTTGATAGCCTTTCGTTTATCTCCTTCGTCTGGTCATTGAAGAAATCCTGGCAAGTGTCATAGGCGATGTCGGCAGATTTCTGGACAGCTTCTTTTTTTTGGCTTTCTGAGAGAGTAAGCAGTCTTTCTATCTTCTCTTTCTGGATTTGAAATTCCTTCTTTAACTTTAGAAATTCCTCTATCTTCGGACTTGGCTCTTTTGCCTCTTCTGGGAGTTTTATCTCCAAGAACTCATCATAGACGATATTTTCAGTTTTCTCCATCTTTTGCCTCTGGAATCACCCTTATCTCTTCGATTTTATCATACCTAAGCGAGTCAAGGAGAAACCAGTTCCAGAGTCCAAATCGCCCCCTCTTATACTGCATCAAAACGAATCGTGCATCACTCTTAGTCTCATAGAAATACCCGTTTTTCTCTTTTGATCTTCCTAGAAGCTTTCGATATTTGAATTGAACCCTGTCGCCATCATTCACGTCAACTCCCATTATCGTTTTCATCCTGCAAACTCCCAGCTTGTGTTGACATCCTTTTTCTTCTTTGCCCTCCATCCAGCATAGCCTATCAACCCAAGAAGCGTGATTGTCAGGAGAATAATCAGGACATTGTTTGTGCTTGTCAGGAATCCCTTTTCCGATTCCGCTGCATTGATTTTCGCTTCCGCCGCAGTCGAATTTATGTCTTTCAATATCTGCTCGAACCGCCCCATCATCTCGGTGATGTCATTTATGCTCTTCGTATTCTTCTCTACATTCGTCTCTGTCCCCTCCATCTTCGTATTTATCTCCCTGAAATTCTTTATCGCATCTTCCTTGTCGAATTCTATTGTCGAATTGACATATTGGAGCACTATCCTTTCCTCTATCTTCGGCGGGGGGTTGCATTCCAGGGCATTCGGGAATTTCACGCAAAACTTCTCTTTGGCTTCCCAGAAGTCAGCACCGAAGAACGTCCTGAAAATCTCCTCGGAGAACGGCACAAACAAGTCTATTCCCGTGCTTACGGATGCCGTATTGTCCGAGCTTGCCGTGACTGTGATAGAATAGGTCTTGTTCGTATCCTCTGAGCGGTTGATTATTGGGGTGATCCTGAGCTTGATGAACCTGTTTTGGTCTGCGCTTAGGGAGAAGTTGTTATCATCAAAGGAGAACCATTCTGGCAATTGATTCACTGACAGTCTCACATTTGAGACTTGATTCTGGCCTTTATTAAATACCCGGAGATTCAATTCCTGGAAGCTGTTGTATTCGACGGTTGTGTTGGGGGCTGGGAACACTTCAAGCCCCAATTCCGATTGGAGCATCTGAGAAGTTATCGTAAGTGTGAATATCTTGTTATCTGCCGGATTCGTGACCAAATCCTCCTGCGCACTTAGGACAGCAATTCTCCCGATTTTCGTAAGATCATTCAGATCGAAATAGGTGAAATTGTCCACCTGATTGAAATTTGAGATCGTGATTGTCTGATTCACGGCTACTATGTTATCGAAGTAGCGATGATTGTATTGATCCACAATTACTGCGTCTAGATTTCCGTTGTTCGAGAAATTGATGTAATCCCCCCTTTTGATATTTATGCTCTGTGGGATGAATCCTGCGTTGGTTATGTTTATGAAATATCCCTTCGATTCCACATTTATCGCTGTCAGATAACTGAATCGCACAACTGAATTTGAAGTCTTTTCTGAGTATGGAGTGGTTGTGAGGATGGTGATATTTATTTTTTTCGTCTCGTTTGGATTCAACTGCGCAAGAATGGGGATGTTGGCATCTGGCAAGCTTGAGAAGTTGATATTGTAAATCGTGTAATTGAACGTATTGGTGAGATTGATTTCTGCTGTCGTCTGTTGATTGACGAAGACTGTTCCCTGGAATCCGCTAGGATTGATGAGCAATTCGGCGGAGGCGAACTGTATGCTCAAGAGAAACATCGCTATCCAGAGTATTTTCTGTCTCATGGTATCGCTTCGTGCATCACTGGTTTTTTGAATCCGGCTTTAATTAATTCTCTTTGGAGACGCCTCGCTCTTTCTTCTTCTTTTGGGAGATATTCTATAATAAGGTTCATGGTGAAGTTTTCTTCACCCCTCTTTTCTTGCTGTCTTTTTTTCTTCACCCCTCTTTTCTTGCTGTCTTTCTTTGTGTCTTTCATGGGCATCTTCTTTATTTCTTTTGCCATTGTTTTTCCTCCCTGTAATTTAGCATCAATTCCTTGAGCTTCGTGTAAACTCTCGGATCATCATAGCTTACGCTTACCATAGCGCAGAAATCCCGGTCATGGCATCTGTCGAGAAGGACTTTTTCCTCCCCATGCGCTTCTACATCGGCAAGCATAGCATCTAAAAATACATTTGGCACTATCATTCCGGTTCCGCCTCTAATTTGTCCATAACGAGCTTCTTGATGTATTCTGTTTTTGAGAAGCCGATCTTCGCCGCTTTCTTGTCAATTAGATTATCTGCCTTATCCGTGAATGTTAGCCTAATCTCTCCCATTCTTACGCCTTTTTCCGGCTATTTATGCCTATTTTTTGTATCTTCTTTGGAGACATATATAAATAACTATCGGTTTTTAATCCGAGAAAAGGTCTAACCCAGGTTCATCCTTCTTATTCTTTTGCCTCTCTTTTGCCAAGAGGAAAACAACAGAAGATGCGATCACGATTCCCCAGAATATCAGCATGATCCTCGCCTTCAACGGCATCCCGTTCCATTTGTCAATGACCTTTTTAGTTTTCTCGATTGGGATTCTTATGACTTCCTTGATTTTTTCCAATTTCTGTGGATTTATCTTGCTTGGAACTTGTATCTCTGTCGCATTTCTGGGAAATTCCTCATCGTCGCTATAATATGGCGATCCTGCATTGCTGCCGGAATCGTCATCGTCATCTGGATTTGATATTTGCGTTGGCTGGCTTAGGCTCCTATTGTCCGTAATATTCGCCGTCCACTCCTCTCTCGACAGGGAATAGTTCTCATCGCCGGAGAAGTTGGTGCTAATCGTCCAGAATCCTGCGGCTAAAGATAGCGTGAAGTTGAAGGGCGTGGAATTCGTGTAATTCAGCGACCCGTTGATGTAGAGCGAGGCGTTATGGTTTGCTGTTAGGTTTATCGCCGAGACGTTGACCTGCATCGCCGCAGAAAGGTTTAGGTTCACGTTACCTCGTGAATAGTTGAGATAGAGGGAGATGTTTGTGCCTCTTTTGTTGATTGTAAAAATAGAGGAGTTATGCGATGGATTATAAGTTCCCGTCTGCGGCATAGAGCAGTTGAATAGGTAGTCTCCGGCTGCTAGGCTTTGAACGGAATTGTTGGTGATTGACGTTCCGTTTCTAGTGAGAGATGCAGTGCCATCTCCCACCACCATATTGCAGATCGCCCTCAAGTCCATGAGATAAGTTAATGGTGATGTTGCATTGAATGTTAAGGACATTGAAGAGTTCAGCAATGTGGTGACATTTGAGAGCGCAGTCCACATCTCTTCTGACGCTGACTTGTTCTGATTCCCCAAGAATTTCGCCGTGAGATTGTAAAACCCATCCGGAAGGTTCAGAGTCAGATTGAAGGGGGTTGAATTTGTATAATTCGCAGTCCCGTTTATATAAAGGGTAACGTTGTTTGCGCTACTAAGATTTATCGCCGAGACATTCACTTGAAGCAGTTTTGAGCCATTGTAAGCGATATTTGCCCTAGAATAATTCAGGTATAGAGAGACATTCACGTTCTGCTTATTGATGACATAACTCGATGAATTATAGGTTGAAGTAAAATTCTGCGAAGCCGGAACACTGCAATTAAAGACGTATGTTGCGGCGGCTAGGCTTTGGACGGAATTATTGGTTATTGTCACGCCGTCCCTACTTAATGTCTGATCCGCCGTTCCGGTATTCGCATTGCATCTTACTAGGAATTCATAAGGCCAGGATATAGGGGAAGATACGTTGAATGTCAATAAAAGAGAAGAATTCGCCGTATTCACCAGATAGTTGAAAGATTGAGAAGTGTTCCTGTTCCCCGCCGAATCGTTGGAATAATAGAAGAGCGTGTAATTCGCCGCCGAAAGCGTGAAGGGAATCGTGAATGATGATTCATTCCCGAAAGCGCTATTTGCTGTATAATTCGTTCCATTGAAATTCAGGATCGTCGTTGAACTTTCTGATGTCGTGACGTTGAAGCTATAGCTTACTCCGCTTGCATAAGCCGACGCATTTGCGATGATATTCTTGAAGTTCCTGAATCCAGGCGGAACGCTATCGCTGACGTTGAAAAACCAAGACTCCCTTGATTCTGATCTGTTTTCGTTTCCGGCGAATACTGCTGTGATGTTCCAATATCCTTTCGGGAAAACCAAGCTAAGATTATATGGGGTTGTGTTTGTGTAATTCAGCGTCGTATTAACGTAAAGTGATACATTTAATCCGGTGAGATTTGAGTTTGTGACATTGATGAAAGAAATTCCAAACTGCTCACCATCAACAATTTCCGTCACGAGATTTGTCCTGCTGTAATTGAGATAAAGCTGAACGGAAGTGCTAATTTTATCCACCGTGAAAAATGAGGCATTATGCGTTGAGGTATAGTTCCAGCTATTTGCCATAGAGCAGTTGAAATTATAGATGCCTGCCGCTAATTGCTGGACTGAGTTATTCGCAATTGATGTCCCGTTCCGCATCAGTGTGATAGCTGTCTCCCCAGCATTGACGACGCACCTTGGCAGGAAGTCCGCACCCCAGAATGTTGAAGAGGTGGCGTTGAAGGTCAGAGCCAATGAAGAATTTGCCTGGTCAATAGTGTAGCTCACCGTCTGCGTTCCATTCCTATTTCCCGTCGTATCGTTTGCATTCCATGTCAATGTATGCGTCCCGACGCCCAAGTCATACGCTGTCGTATTGTAAATAATTCCAGTGAGCAGAGATGCGCTATAATTCGTCCCGTTGGCTTGCAGGGAAACCGAACCAAAGTTGATGTCGGTGATGGTAGTGTTGCAATAGATTGCGGCATTTTTCGAGTATGTGACTGGAGATGTTGGTAGGCATACGCTTGCCACGACATTCGGCGCTGAGGCGTCTAGGCTAAAGTCTCTAGATGTGTTTGCGCTGCTCGCAAAGCCGTCGCTAACGCTAATATTCATAGCATAAGAGCCGTCGCTTGCGTTCCATGTGGTCACGTTGGAAGCTGATGTTATGTTGAGCGTTCCATTTACATAAATTGAATAGGTGAGTGCGTCATTGTCTGCGTCAGTTGCCGTAAACTCTATTTTAATTGTCGAATTGATTGAATTTGCTCCAGGCGATGAGATTATTGGTATTGTTGGTGGTGTATTGAGCACGACAAACATGAATGTATCGCTTACATTCATGTTTCCTGCGGTGTCATTAGCGTAGAAGCCCCAACCGATGGTGTTTCCACGAGAAAGACCGATAGTCTTGGTTACATTCGCAACACCAAACGCAGCGCTGGAATCATTAACAAGTGCTCCGCCATTCGTGCCATTCCAGAAGAATGTGTAGCGGCTCAGTGTGATGTCCGTCCAGTTTACATAGAAATAAAGGATGTCGTTGATTCTGCCAGATGCGTTGGTGCTATTTGATTGCCAGGAAGGGGATTGTGTGTCCTGTGCTGCACTATAATTGAAGCTCACCGTCGCATTGTTGCTGCTTGTCAATACGTCGCTAACGCTGATATTGAGCGTGTATTGCATAAAGCTGGCATTCCAGACGGTTATGTTAGTTGTTGTCGTGATGTTAAGAACGCCATTGGCGTAAATCGTATAGGTGAGCGTGTCGTTATCTGGGTTATCGGCGTTGATGCTGATGTTCACCGCCGTAAGATTTGCGTTTTGAGTTGGGTTCTGGATTGTTGGTGTTGATGCTGGCGTGTTCAGGACGACGAAGGTGAAGATGTCCGAAACGTTCATATTGCCGCTCGTGTCATTGACATAGAAGCGCCAGCCAATGACTTCTCCTCTCACTCTATTCACGGTCTTGGTGACGTTGGAGAAAGCTGTCCCCAAATTGTTTGCGAAGGCGACACTCGAATCATTCTGGAAACTTCCGCCTGTTCCATTCCAGGAGAAAGTATAGCGGCTGAGGTTCACGCTATCTGACCAGTTTATGGCGAAGTAAAGCACGTCATTTATCTTGCTGGACGCATTCGTATTGTTGTTTGCCCACGTCGGTGCAATGATGTCAGACTCAATCGTGAAGAACGATGCGTTATAGGTTTCCGTGAAGTTCTGGCTGGCAGCTAACGAGCAATTGAAGAGATAAACTCCCGCCGCAAGGGACTGGACGCTGTTGTTAGCGATTGCCGTTCCGTTTCTAGTGAACGTGATCGACGCTTCCCCTGCGTTGATGTTGCAGGTTGCCCTTATTTCTGCGCTGTATGTTTGTGGGGAAGTTGCGTTGAAAGTGAGAGCTAAAGATGAGTTCGCTCGCGTGATGCTGTAATTGAATGTCTGCGAAGTGTTGCGATTTCCGGTTGTATCATTGGCGTAGAAGAAATATTCGTATTCTCCTGCCCCTAGATCAGTCCTCGTAAAGCTCCATTCATTGCTGAAATTCGTTCCACTTGTATTCGTGCTGTTCATTGCCAAAATAGTGTTTCCTGTCTCTGAAAGTGTTACATTGAATAAATAAGAAGCCCCCTTAGAATAAGATACGGGGGCGGCGGGGGCTGTCTTAAAGCTAGAGAAACCTGGCGAAATGGAATCTGCGGCTATTATGTTTCTTGCCGTCGTGAAATTGAACGTCTCGTTAAACGCTCCGTTCCCTGAGCTATCTGAGATGTTCCCGGCAAAGAAGTAGGTTGTGCTGTTGAGCAAACCTTCCACAAGGTGCTCCTTCGTTGTCGAGAGCGTGCTGTTGCTCATGTTAAAGATAGCATAGGGTGCTGTCCTGCTCGAATTAGTGTAGAGAGTAAAGGTTAGGTTAGTTGCCTCGTCCGTGATTACGAGGATGCGGGTGCTTGAATTTAGAGTGGAGGTGTTCGTGAGGTTGAGCCAAATAGGAGGAGTTGTATCCGCCGCCTCAGCTTCGCCCCCGCCCGTTTCGATAAGGATAGTGCCGTAGCTTGTCGCCGTGTAATACTGGCTGAAATATTCTATGCTAATGTTTGTCCTGTTGGTGAGCGAGGTTATATTCCATTCAAGCTTCTGGCTAGTGCCGTTTGGGAGAATTTGCGCCGTTGTCCTGTTGATGTAGGAGCCGTCTGCACCATAGAGCAGGAGGGAAATGTTTATCGTGCTCCCATTCGGCTGAACAGAAGACATCGTAACATTCACCGTCGTATTTCCGAGCATCGATTCATTGGCTGGAATGTAAGCTATTGCCGGCTGGTAGAACTTTGAGTAGGTCTGATTATAGACAGCTGAAACTTCCGTTGCGGAGAGGGAGCGGTTGAAAATCATCACGTCGTCGATGGAACCATTAAAAGGATAAACTGTTGATTGTCGTGATCCTATTTGTAAGTCACCTGCGTTGGAAATTGCATTATATGTCACGCTACCATTTGATCTATAAACACCGTCAACGTAAAGTTTGCCATTATTATCAACAGTTTCGGCGTAGATATGATACCAGCGATTCGTCGCGGGAAGAGTATAACTCATCGTCCAAGGATAACTTCCTGCGACAATATTGCTAGTGCCAGAATCGATAAACACTTCAAAAGAGTTAGCGTTTCCGTCCCAAATAGCTATAAGCCCGTTATAATTGCTTGTTGGTAATTTAACAGGATACACCCAAAGAGAAAAGGCTTGGGTATTGCTTTTGTAGTTTGCGGAGCTCAAAACATTGATGTAATCATTCGCCCCATCAAAATCATACGCCCCGCCATACTTCCCGGTAGCGTTGAGCGTCGGGCACGTCGCCCCGGAGCACGTCCCGTTATTTCCATACGGCCCGTAATCTGAGAATTTATTGTTTGTCTCGTTCACGTCAAAAGGCATGTAGAGAACGAGACTGGAGTCATTCGTGAGCGCATGGATGAGCGGAAGTCCCTGACTTGAGATGGTGTTGTTGTATTGGACTCCGGTGTAGGAGGTGATGTTGAGGATGGTGATGACTACAGAATTAACTTCTGGCGAAAAATAGAGGAGAGTTATCAACAGCAAAACAACCAGCGAACTTTTTTTCCAAGTCCATCTCATAAATCCAGCACCTCGAAGATTCCAAATTGATTTTCATCTTCGCCTTTATCTGCCATACGCAATGCCTCGTCTTTGCAGCCGCAGATGCCAAAAGAAACCTCTTGCGGATAAACCATTTTTACTTCAAATGAGATCATTTTCCCCCTCAGTCGAATATATCTTTCCTTGTTTTCCTTATCGGCTTCCTCTTTCCGTAAATAAACAGAGTGCTGATTATGACAATGACCATTATACTGCTCATGGCGATGAAAATCCGCCATTCCAATGCCGTCTCATTCCATTCCTTCACTATATTTTTCGGATTGTCAAATGCGCCTATCAGGAATTCCTTTGCATTATTCTGCTGCGTCTCATTCCCTACGCCAATCTCTTCTATTATCGGAGTTAAACTTGATGATGCTCCCCCCCCACCTAAAGGCGGAGATTCCTCTTCTTCCCCTTGGCTTGATGTTGCGCTCACGCTGTTATTATCCGTGATATTCGCCGTCCACTCTTCCCCCGACAGGGAATAGTTCTCATTGCCTGAGAAATTGGCATGGATCACCCAGAACCCTGCGGCTAGAGATAGCGTGAAGTTGAAGGGCGTGACGTTGGTGTAATTGAGCGATCCGTTTATGTAGAGCGAGGCGTTCATGGTGGATGTGAGATTCACCCCCGTGACGTTGACCTGCATCGCAGCAGAAAGGTTCAGATTGACGTTCCCTCGTGAATAGTTGAGGTAGAGGGAGACGTTTGTGCCCCGCTTGCTTACTGAGATTGTTGATGAATTGTAAGTCGCCGTGAAATTCGTCCCTAATGGCGTCGAGCAGTTGAAGAGATAAACTCCGGCGGCTAGACTTTGAACGGAATTGTTGGTTATCGTAGTGCCGTTCCTCGTGAAATTGATGCTTGCTTCCCCTGTGTTGATGTTGCAGGTTGCGAGGAAGTCTTGAGTGAAGGAGAGCGGTGAAGTTAGATTGAAGGTTAATGAAAGAGAAGAATTCGCCGTATTCACCAGATAGTTGAAAGATTGAGATGTGTTCCGATTTCCACTTGAATCATTAGAGTAATAGAAGATGGTGTAATTCCCGACTTGCGGTCTGCTCGGAAGCGTGAATGAAAATTCATTGCTCACAGACGAATTTGAGGTGTAATTCGTCCCGTTGAAATTCAGGATCGTCGTGCCAGTTTCGGATAAGGTGGCGTTGAAGACATATTCCGTTGTCCGATTATAGACTGAAGCATTCGCAGGAGAAAACTCGAAGTTTGAGAAACCTGGTGAGGTTGTATCTGGACTCTCAGGTATCCCGTTATTGGTGACATAGAAATTATCTATGTAATAAATACCCGCATCGCCGAATCCGAGCGAAATATTCCCTAACTGATGTTCTGTTCCTCTACTATCAGTCGCACAAAGAATATTGCTATTTGTGCTATTGCTAAAATACCATCGGATGTTTGCGCTGTCGTTGTATTGGATGCTTATATTGAACCATGTATTAAGAGGAGTTGCCCCGCAATTTATGGAACTTGCACTATTGTTCTTTGCCCTGAGAGTTCCGGCACCATTATCAAAACCATGCTTACCTCCTGTTCCGTCGTGATAATTATAAACCGAAAGAGCGCAATTTGTTCCAGAACAATACGCTGACCAACTTATTATGCCAGTAAATGACGAATTGGGAGTAACATTGTAGATTACATCCTCTCCACCCCCCGTTAATTTAATGGAAAGATTGCCTGAATATGCTTGAGCATTGCTGTAATTTTCTATTCCTAATTCGAGAGTCCACCCCCCCAACGTAAGTAGGTCATTATTGTTTATAGTTCCACCATTTAGAGGGACATCCCCGTTTCCATCACCAAATAATCCATCAGTGACTTGGTATGTGCTATCGTTGTAATAATCGTTTCTGTTTGTTGATTGCGGGGCATATGCAACATTGAGTATCAGAAGCGCTATTACACTGAGCAAAAGCGGTAGTTTCTTCATTTTCGAGACTTTATAAGGATTTCATTATTTAAAGTTATCTACGAGCCATTCGGAAAGCTCCGCCTTCTGCTCTTGAGATAGCCTTAGAATCGCCTCCTTGTGCCTTAAAACGTCATTCTTGCTAGTGATGAGCTTCTTTAGGGATGCTATCGGATTCTGGGCTGTAATGGCGTCCGTGAACGTCTGGAATGACATATTGATTGAGCCTAGAACCTCAAGATGCTTCTTTATCTGCGCCGCAAAATCGGAGACTACCTTATTGTTCTCCTGTAACCCCTTTGCCATAGCGATTAATGACTGCTCTATCTCTGGGGCGACTGAATGGAGAGCTTGACTTTCGATATAATTCCCTGCGAATACGCTCCCATAGAACTCGACTTTTTTCTCGTTATAGACTTTCTTGTGGGTTGGCATATGCCAAGCATCCTTCATAGGCAATGCGTCTATGAACTCCTCCCGAATGATAGGGTCTTCCGACTTCTGGCTTAGGATAGTCAAGCTTGATTTTCCTCCGTATCTCAATGTGAAATCCCTTGCGAATTTCAGGGCTTTCCTATTAATCCTTTTTGTTATCCTGAGCTTGATATCCTGCTTTGCGCTTGTCGTGACTGGAATCCTATACCACTTTTGACGATCCTGATAGCTGGCAACTTGCAACTGATTCTTTTTCACTCTTACACTGTAATTCTCAAAGCGGTAGAAGTGCTCTGCCCCGAAATTCAGCGTTTTGTATTCTAGCTCAACCAAGCTTTTTTTCAGTCTTTTAGCTTGGTTGGGTCTTGGTTGGAATCCTTCTTTATTGAAGTCAAGATATAGACGATAATTGTGGGGTTGGTAGAGGCAATATTTTACTCCTCTTTTCTTGGCTGAACCAACCGACACTCGGTTAGAATACGCTTCCTGTGGAACCTCCCTTTTCTGTTCGGGCGTTCCATGAGAAAGGATGGGGTGGGTGGGTTTATCGAGCATAAAATCAGCCGTTTTTATCTCTTTCATGGCTGAATCTACGCCAGACTCCAACGCTTCCAGAATGCGCCCCCGATATCTCTCAGGATACGCTTCGGCTATCTTCCTGATCCGTTCCTTGTCTATCAAGCTCTTCCTCGGCGGCTTTCATCGCCTCTTCTTCTGTCTGGTATTCACCTATGATGTTTTTATAGTTTATCGGCGACTTGAAAATAAGTATTCTCCATCCCCGCCGTAAATGTGCATGGATTGTATAGAAAACTACCGCCTTCAATTTTCCACTAGCCCGATATTGCAATTTTCCGGGACTAGACTTTTTCCAGGGCATTATTACTCCTTAGCAAGTCTCTGAGATTGAGAGGTTTATAATGTTTTAGTGAAATCGAACGCACTTTTGTCCCTTCCTTCTGCATCCAGGTATGGGAATTGATTAAAAAATCCGACAATCCGCACCAGTATGTCCTGCCGTCACTGAACTTTATGATGATGAATTCTACTTTTTCCCTTACGAATTCCTTGAGGCTCTCGCAGTTTATCGAGTCCCCTGCGCCCTTGCCGTCATATCTTCTTCCGAAGTCATAGAATGGCTCTTTTTTTAGCAGGATGGCTATTATTGGTTCGCCAAGCACAATGCAGTATCTCCCGTGATTTACATATTTTAGGTTGTTCCAAGAATAGCCATCCATCTTTAGAGTTTCTAGTGTCTCTTTCACTGCCGACGCTTCGAATATGATATGTTTCATTTTATGATAATGTGATTCTTACATCGTCGCTGGTTGCCACTCCGAATATTATCACTATGATGGAAATAAGAATTAAGATTATTCTCAAGACGGATTCAATATCTTCCATTGATTCTACCATTTGCCATAACAAGCCTATTCCAAAAAGAGTTGCTCCCAGAATCACATAGCGTTTTTTCATCGTCCGTCCTCCTTGAATATCCAGAACAACCTAAAAAATTCCCTTCTGTCTTTCGGAATTTTCTTTAAATCTATCGAGCATGAGACGCTTGCTGCTAAGTTTTCAGCGAAATCCTCTTCCACTTTCGTCTTGGCGTATTCCGTGACATAGCTATTCGTCGAATTGTAAGCCTGTGCGTATTCCTGCTTCAACTCGTCATTCATCTCGGATTCCCAGATATGATGCCCTAATTCGTGGATCGATGCTCTTAGCGCCGTCTTTGGCGACATTCTACTGCCATATACGACGAAATCTCCATTCTTCATAGCGATCGGCAAATAAATATTTACATTTCCTGTGTCGATATACTTTCCCGACACGATTGTATCATTCAAGGATAATTGATAACTCTCTATTGCGTCTGGAGTGAGGATCAGAAGATAAGAGAATATGAAGCCGATGATGATTCCTGATCCTACGAGATTGAACTTCTTTATCTTCTTTGCCAGCCATTTAATGAGTTTTTTCATTCCTTCACCCGATATTCCTTGCATCCATACACCCTGTATCTATGCTTGCCTTCCTTTCCCTTGCGCACGACTGCATGGCATCCGCAGTTGCATGCGAAATAATCAGTCGCATGCTTCCACGTCCCATTTCGCTCTATGCACCGATGGGCGTTCTGCCCGTGACCGCATACGCACTGTTTGCCGTATTTCACTTTCTAGCCTCCTTCAATGCTTTTATTTCTTTGTTTTGATTCTCAAATCGTAGGTTAGGACTAATGATAAGATTCAGGTCTCTTCCATATCTTCCAATAAAACGGTAGAGCGTTGCCTCTAATGCTTCCTGAGTTGTGTCTCCGGTGATGGTTATTGTTGGCATCTTATTCCTCATACCCCAGTTCTTTCAGTATCTTCTTTCCCATTTCTGTATTATGGTGTATCTCTACCCATGCGACATCCATAGAACAGGCATCCGGCGAATAAGACCAGATAACTAAAGACTTCTTTGCTTTCTTCGGGAGCTTGTAATACATCTTGAGGAAGCGAGTTTTAGGGTTCATTCGATAACCTCATGAAGCTGCGGGCACAGCCACCCAGATTTCCTCTTCTGCCAATCCACGATAGACAACGCAAGCTCACGTGCGGCTTCATGCTCCTCTGCGGTGTGCTCAATCACAATTTTCATTTTAGCCAGAGCCAGAGCCATCGCCAGAGCCAGAGCCATCGCGTTTAGACATTTTTCTTCCACTCAGGCACGGCTTCTATGGATTCCTGTGCTTTTTTCGTGGTTGGAATAATTTCTATGGCTTCGGTCAGGTTCACAGCAGGCATAGCTATGGGGAACTTGCAGTTTTGCGGCTTGCCAACCCCCCTAACCGCTAGTTCGCTCAGGCTTGCCGCTCCATCCCAATACCAAAGTCTTCGGGCTTGCTTCATGACTACTTCTTTGCCATCTCTCCTCGAAAGAAAGCCAGCAAACACGCCCGCTGAATAGGTGCGAACAATCACATATTCCATACCTTTGCTTTCTTTCGCTTCAAGTTGCTTTAGAAGCTCGTTGCGCTTTGTCTCGATTTCCTGTAGTTCTTGTTCTAGTGTTTTTTTAGTCATGTTCTCACCTTGTCCGGCCTCGCTACGAATACCTCATCGCCTTTGCGTGAGGTAGAGGGGTACGGACGTACCACGAATACCCCGCGAGCGCGGTTGAGCCAGCTGTCTATGCACCGGCCATCGGCACCGAACCTTGAGTCGAAGTCAAGCCCACTCAACCTGGACACCCCCCGAGCGCACCAGATGGAAGTATAGTCTTTTGGAAAATCTTTGACACTTTCTCTTTCTTCAAACCAGAGATAAGCAAGTTCCCCCCTCTTTCCAAGTCTGTCTCCTTCCTGCATTTCAGGCAGTTCCAAAACAGAAGCCCTGTCTTTGTAGAGCACATTTCCGACGTGCGCAATGTGTCCAATGCTTGTTTTTGTCCATTGGATTTTTGTTGGGGTCACGCTATAACCTTTTGAAAATAAAAGACGGAGGGAAAAAGAGGTGTTCTAAACCCTCCGTCTTCAGCGTTGCAGTGTTTTCCGCACAACTTCCGCCATCAGGCTGGGCAGGATTTGAACATTGTCGAGATATTCGGTGAATCCTCCTCCCATTCCCAGCCCTCATTGGATAACGTCGTGGGTTATTAACCCCATGACTATAAGGGACGGCCTCGCCAAAAGCCGCCCCCTCTCGGCTCAGAATTCTTGTATGGAGACAAGTGGTTACGAGCCTTGAGTGTGAGATCATTGTTCCTCCTCAATGATTCTGGCTTTGATCTTGTCATTAACATATCTTTGCCGGATGCGTTCTGCCTTTTCCCTATTTGGGATTCTGTCATGGCAGGTTTCCCAATGTGATGAATAAGGGAAGACTTCTTCCAATACTTGGACAGCGAATGTCATTTCAAGCCCTCACGTTTCTATATTCGCACCCATCCACGCCGCAATCCCATCCCCCCTTAATAGGTGGCTGATTGTCGTAGTGGGCGTTGAGATGTTCCCCCTTCTCTGTGCATTTGCGGCAACAATCATTATCATAGTTGGCTATGCCCCTAGTCTTTTTTCCGCAATCTCTACAAGTGAAAACACCCCTGCCTCGCTTAAACAGACTATTGTTGTTCGGTTTCATCTCAGCACCTCTTCGAGTAGGCCATTACGACCTCTTCGGTTTTCTTCTCTATCAGAGCGTGGAGGCGATCCTGTTGATCTACCCTGAACGCCTGCACGATGCCCTGTGGGTTCCATACTCCACGAATGACGCCGATGCTGTCCAGATACTTGAAGAACTCAGTCAGTTCGTTGCCTGATGACCTATTTTCCGTTTTGTTTTCGCTTGTCTCCATTTTAACACCTTACGATATAATACGATAGCAAGTATATAAACCTTTCGTTCCAAAACCGACTTATCGTATTGTATCGTAGAAAGGTTTATATAGCTATTCGTGCTCTTAAAGCGCATGAAATCCGAAAACCTGATTTTTGAGAGAAAAATCGTGTATCAGAGCAATGGACAGAGAATTGTTACCTTCCCGAAGGAGATCAACCTGTCGAATGTCAAGAGCATCTACTTCTTCGTCGACGGGGAAAAAAGGCTGGTTGAGTTAGGAATCAAGATGAAGAAATAGGTGGATTAGCCATCAGAAATACCCCTTGCTCTTCATCTTCATTTTTTTCCATTTTGAGTAGGGGTTCCTATTTAAATTTAGGTCTCGCTAACTTAACAGCCCAATAGCCCCTTATCAGAGGTTTTTCCATGATAAATCCATCCCCTTTCAAAATCACGATAATACAACCCCTTGCCCTTCCAGCGCCCTTTAGGGAGTATCACTGTCTTCCTTCCGATTCGCCTCGCTCTCTTCTTGAAAAAATAAAGAGCATTCACCGGTATAGCTTCTTCATCATGAAGAAGGCGTAGATGCCGGACACTCCAATCAGTCCATAGACTAATTTGAGAAATGCGCCGCTCAGGAACTTCGTCAGGATGTTGTATCCGAAGAGTCCTGATAGACCCCAATTCACTCCGCCGACTGCCAGCAGAATGTAAGATACCCACTCATACCATTGTGCTTTTGCCATGTTTTCTCCTCGTCGTTTATCTTCGCTTCTTTTTTGTTGCCGCCGTAACTGCGGCTACCGCAGCAACAATGAGGAACAGCAGGATAATAGCCGCCTTGTTGTCGCCTGTCTGCGCCTGTGTCTTCTTGCTTACGACATCATCCCCGTCTCCCTTGATGGTGACGGACATAGTAGAACAGACATTCGTCTTGCTTACCGCATCCGTCACTGTTGCGACGATATTGGCTTGCCCCAGGGATTGTGTATTCTCAAAAGAGCCTTTTGACGCTGTTTTCGTTTCTGTTGTGGCGTCGTCGTATGTCGCAACCACAGAATACGTCAATGGAGTCGTATCGTCAGAATTCCTGCAATCGTAGTCAATCTCCCTGTGCAGATCAATGAGATCGTTCCCAAGCTGGCAACCGCACACCGGGTTCGTGTTGTCTATCGCTACGCTTGTGGATGTGTCAGTGATTGTGTTCACGGCAGCCATAGAATAATTTGAGCAAGTAACAGTTACCGTCGTTGAGGCGGTTTCTGTCAATGACGCCGTGTTAGAATAATTCCAATAAACGCTTGCGTTCCCTAGTTCTGTTTTTCCGAAAACGCCGTCGTCTGTCGTGGCGAAAGTGCAGTTGCTCACATTGAAGGTGTCCGTAAAAGTGATTGTTGCGGTGAAGTTATAGTTGCCAGTGATGGATGCGCTATTCGCCGGAGTATCAAGCGCAACAGAAGTCGCAGAACCGAACATTGCCAACATTGCGAACATCAAGAACAAAGAAGTGATTGAGATTAATTTTTTGTGTATTTTTTTCATCTTTCGTCCTCTGTTTGCTATCTTTTGTGTTTGGTCTATTTAAATCTTTCTTTCAGTCCCAGACAAGTTCCCTCGCCAGCAGGAGCGTCGTCATTAGGTATCCGACGCCCAAAACTCCCTGCAAAACAGGGGTGATGTTCACTTGCCCTCTTGCCAGGTAGATTCCGAAGATGAGCATCGCCACCGCAAAGACCGTGTTGATCTGCGTCGGCACGTCCCTCTTGAAATCTGGCTGCTTTCCCTCGAAATACGTCTCTAGGATCAGCATCACTGCGCCCAAAATGGTCAATACAGCCGCCCCAATAGGAGTGAACAGTGTGTATTTTGGCGTCATGATGCCGAATGCCCCCAGCGTCAGATAAGCGTAAACGAATATGATAAAGCCGCTCATCAACGCAATCGTCTTGTTGCCTTCACGCATTTTTAGTAGTGCCATCTGTTTCAGTCCTCCACTCGTGCGATGTAACTTTTCTTCATCCTGTTCCCGATCTTTAGCTTGTGCATCACGATGTCCCCTTCTTTGATCGAATCCTTGAGGTAATCTAGGATTTCTTCTTTCTTTCTTGTCATCATCAGTTCCACCTCCACATGAGCCTTGCAAGAAGCCCATTTAGGAATAGAATCCCGAAGATGAAGACTGCCGACAAGATTAGGGCGAAAATGCCTTTTGGAGTCCTGTCACTGAGCATCCCCATGCCGAACCCGACGCCGATAACGGCTAGAATAAGAGTGAGAAGCCAGGTTATGATCCATGTGACGATGTTCAATACGAGAACCTTAAATCCAGTCTTGAGCGTTGTGGTTAGTTTAGCCATTGAGCATCATCTCTTTTAGCTCTTTTAATTCTATTTTTATCATGGCAACATCATCAGCCCTGTTTTGTCTTTTGAAATGTTTTAATTTCTCCTCTAAATATTCTTTCCACACCTTTGCAATGTTCTTATCGGTAGCTGGAAATCCTTCTTGTTTGAGTTTCCATATTACATGGTCTAACTGCGACGCTCCCATCACTCCGAGCCATTCTAAAGAGGACATTATTGTCTTACCTCTTGAAATTCATAAGGGGAGAAGCTTGCGCTCCTCCCCCCAAAGCCCGTAGAGGTGAACTCATCGCTCCTACTCGTCTTTCGCATTTCTGCGATGGGTGACTTTCGTCCAGTCTCGTTCTTGACGTGCGTCTCTGTCTTTTTGGGTGGAATCATGTGCTTTGTTTCTTGGTGTATTTCTTATAAATCGTCGCACCTTCGTTCACATCAACAGAATCTATTGTCCATAATCCTGCAATCGGTTTGTTGTCCACGAAAATGCGATAAGCAAATCTTGAATTAAATTTGTTCACAGGCATTACGGGCTGCACCTTGTGATATCCGTTCAGTATTTTTTTCTTAGCCATCGGAATGTGTCACCTCGATTGATGAGCCTAAGCTGTTGTCAATCTCCCTTTTTTCATGTGAAAATGATTTTCCTGTGCCTTTTCCAGATTTCCCTAACTTTTTAAAGCTGTAAGCGTGAGAGCCTGGTTCATATTCCCATACATTTATGACAAGGTATTCTTTTCCATCGTCCATATGCTTGTAAAAACTATGCTTTACTTTGATAATGTCTCCTACTTTTAGTTCTTTAACCATCTAGTGCGACCTCATGTATTTATACATACCTTTTATTGCGTTTGCTCTTGAATGGAATTCTCCGATTGTCTTTCCGTCTCCTGCAAGACCTTTTTTAATTCTGACGATATAGTCGTTGTAGTTCTTGCCCTCTCGTCCTTGTATTTCGGTTCTTTCAATATGAATGAACATAGGTAAACGCCCGTTAGTGTTGTAGTAAACTGATGAAGATTGGCTTCTTTTCCAATTTTTTATTCTAACCATCTTTATCCTCCGAGCCATGCCAAGTGGACTGGCAGGAAAAACCATATAAGCCCGACGATGGCTATGACGATGATATTCAAAGTGACGAATTTCCAGTAGATTGACGATGAAAAGCATGATTTCCTCGATGTCCTTGAGACATGGGAAATGCCGATGAGGAAGGCGAAGATCAGCGCCAGAGCCGCTATGAGGAGGAATCCGGCCGTATAATAGGGCTGGCCTGATATCTCCTGTATCTGCTCGAATTTCGTCATGTTCGCCGTGACATTCACGCTTAGGTCAGTCCACATTTTTTTAGGTTCCTCTTACGCCGACATCTCTTTTTTTGTCAAGACGCTTTATTATCATTCTGACTTGCGCTGTTGCGGCTGTCATTGCATTTTCCACGCTCTGAAAACTCAGCGCACCTACAACAAATCTGTCTCCTCGTAGTCTGATGTTTACGTTTGGCATTTTAGTTTGACCTCATATACTTTTTCACAAAAGCGAGAGCTTGAGACTTTGATTTAAAATCTTTTGTTTTTCCATGAACCGTTTCTTCGTTGATTCGTTTTGGCGCATGAACTTCCCAATTTTCACCAAATTCCTTCTTGATATAAGGCGTCTTTTCTTGAAGGTGTATCCACTCTTTTGGTAGATGTAATGGGTTTTCTTTTTTCTCCCCCTTTGTCCAATAGATATTCCCCTTCGAGTAAACTTTTTTCTTCCAGTCTTTGAGCGCCATCTTAAATCACTCCGAGTTCTTTCATCGCTTCGTTGTATGCCTTGAATTCTGAATCTGAAAGAGGTCTTTCCAATGATATTTTTGAGTAAGCTTTGGCTTTTGCCAGAGCGATTGTTCTCTCGAATTCTTTTACGAATTCTGTTCGATCTACGTCAGTTGCCATGTCTTCCCGCCCCCTTTCTGGTATTCTTTCCATTCGGCTTCCGCTTCCGGGGAACCATACTTTCCTTTAAATTTTCCGCTAGTTAGTAATGCATTATTAAGGGAATGAGCATTCGCATCCTCGAAAATGTAATAATAAAGAATTGACAATTTTCCTTTTACTTTCTTTTGGACTTCATTCTTTAGCTGGATAATATCAACGTCACTTCCGCTATTCCACCCATATTTATCCCAAATCTTGAAATCCCAGAGCATGATATTCTTAGCTTTTTTCTCGATTGCTTTGACGTTGAGCGGTTTCATCTCATCATCACCATCTTTACAATCAATAGAATCGCAAGCACAATCAGGATCACCCACCAGTAGAAGTAAATCAGGATTCCTGCGCCGATGCCGAAGATCGCAGCCGGAATCCAGTTGAACTGCTTTGATTTCTTTGATTTTTTCGTCTTGTCAAGCATGATTTTTACGGCGTAGAGCGCAGCCAATCCGCCCAAGATCGTGAGCGTCCATATCAATGGCGTCCAGAAGCGGATGCAACCTTTACTGAGATTTGGAATGAAGCCTAAGATTGCTGAGCAGCCAAGCTTTTCCCCTTCTTCCTCTTCCCCCGATTCCGTCACGCAGGTAGGAGTGCCATCCCTGACTTCGCAGGTCACACTACACGCCTCGATTGACTCCAAGACCAATACGTCGTTCCTATTGACGCATTGAAGGATGCTATTGACCCCACATTGCTTCGCCCCCTCCGGTGCGCATTGAGCCGGAGCTACTACTGTTACCGAAGCCGATTTCTGGACGCATTTGTTCTCTGAATTGCAGAAACTCAGTGTGCAGGTTCCCGTCAGCTTATTGGCAGTCGTCCCGTCGAACCGGAAGTTTATATCTCTTTGTTCTCCTGTCTTCAAAGTGAATGTCTGAGACTGCTCATTATCAAATCCCGATGAGCACGTTAGAGATGCCTGGAAGCTTCCATCATACGCCCCCTTGTTCCGAACCTTCGCCGTGAAAATTTGCCCGGTTCCGCTTGAGAAGGTCTTTCCGCCGTCAACGCTGATGATTTCCGGCTCTCCGATGTTCCTTATCACGCCAAGAAAAGTGGAGCTTGCCTTCAAGGTGAAGATAGGATTTATGAGCGGTTTTGATTCCTGGATGTTGACGATGAATTTGTTGTTTTTAATTTCGATTCCTGCTTCTTGCGTCGGATAAGTGTCATAGCGCCAGTTGTTCAGGATGAATGTCTGATAGCTTACTAGTTCGCTGTCGAAGGTGGCTTCCGGGGTTGTAGTAGGGAAATATATCTGACATCTCTCTGTCTCAACCCAGCATCCAAACTTCTGCGCCAATCGTGATTGTTCTGTCTTATAGGTTGCAAAGTTCGTCGTCCCCATTGTGTAAGGATTTAAATTCACCCTCTGCCAAACCCACCTGCTTGCCGTAGGTCTTGACCTTCCGCTCACGCCGCTTGTTTGAACTTGGATGTTGAGCCAACCATCTGGGGTTGTTCCCTGCTTGTTATTATAGCTGAGAAGCATTGACTCTGATTTTCCGCCGCTATCCATCTTCACATTCAGGTTATAGCGGTCTTCCCCGCTTCCAACCATCTCGAATGGGATTCCGACGAGTATTCTTTCATAGCATTCATACTCGAATGTCGTTCCGGTATGCTTCACCATATCAGCCCCGGAAGAAAAACATTTCTCCACATTCGTGCTATAATCAATCCCAAAAACGCTTTTGCGATACTCATAGCTGTAAATTATTTGCTGTTGCACGAGATCGAAGACCACTTGGTTATTTGACATATCTGTAACAAGCGTTACCGGATTGGCTGTTGAGCATTTGCCCGTAGTCCCATCAGCAAAATCACATGAATCTCCCGACAGCTTTCCATTGTCGTTTCCTTGCCATACAACCTGATCGTTGCCGCCGTTCTCCACTCCGGTGATTATCCAATATCCGACCGGATTTCCTGCATTCTGCGTGAAATCAATCTTGCTTGCGCTCAGGATTGACAATGCGCTTACGGAAGCAACGAGAAGCAATGCAATCAAAAATAAGTTAAGGAATCTCAAGGGTTCACCTTATCTGCGACACAAATATTCTCGCAGGAGATGGTGAATTGTTGAGCCATTTCCTGTTGCCCTTCCTCGTCAAAATTGTCACTGATGAACTGATTGCATTCCTGGACTGAATCGCATTTTACGTTCTCCCCTTGAAGAGTGAGATACATCCTATCCGGTGTAATTTGCGCTCCCGAAGGGACGCAAGCCAACATAAGAAGGGTAGCCAAAACAAGGAGAACAAGATAAATTGGCTTTATGCTTGCGCTTTCTGGCATTTTTTCGCCTTATTCCGTGTTTTGAGGATTTGCTCTATATAAACATTACGATTGCGTAGTGATGTAACTCCCATTTTACCCTTAGTATAACTTTAATTTTTTCATACCCCTTTTGGGCTATATCAAATATCTTATTGGCGACGAGATACTTGGCCGCATCTGTAAACACCATTTGGTCTATATTAGAAAGAATCGTATCAATTGGAATTGACATGATTCTCCCCCTGTTTCCGAATAAGCCTGGAAATTGAGGAGGGTGTGGCCTGAATCAAAGTCAAAGAACCGGATACAAGCGCGACATTCTTCAAAGAAAGGTACTCATCTGGGATCTCATCTGATTTAATCCTATTTCCTGCTTTATTTAGGATGAAGCCCTGTGGATCCACATTGTAATCGTAGGCCTGAAGAAGGAGCGTTTTTTCGGCATCCCCTAGCTCCTCAAACACAATCTGTGGCGACATGGCCCATGTTGGGACAGAATCATATATAAACTTTTTGCTTTTCTTGTTTCATATTTTTCTTTTTCCATGTACTCATCCTCTCAATTCTTACTTAATTAACCTATACTTTAGAAAGTAAAGCTACTATATAAATGTTTCGTTTTCTTACGCAATAAGTATAACCTTAAAAGGTAAGATTTATATATAAGATATACTTTATTCTTGTAAAATGGCAGAAATCAGGATTACTCTAAAGGGATTTAAGTGTGAAAGGTGTAGGCATGAGTGGATACCCAGAAACAAAGAGGACACTCCTATAATATGCCCGAAATGTAAAAGCCCTTATTGGAATAAACCGAAGAAAAAAAAGAATTAAAATTATTTGTTTTCTTCTTCAGATTCTAAATCTTCTGTTAATTTAGTTATTGGTTTCCAACCTGTATAATTATTAAAAATTTCCCAATTTTTATCCATAAAATCTTTTATGTCTTTTCTCTTTTTTTCAACATTATCCATGTTATTAATCAAACTATCTTTAGTTTCTTTATCTATTGGGTAAGGTATTATTACTCTTTCTTTAAAGGTAACCTCTTTTATATCTGGCTGTATAGATTCTCTTTGAGCATAAAACATCTGTTTCTGGACTAAATCAGATTTAAGGATAGTAGCTAATAACAAAGCATCTTTTTCATTTTCGGTTCTAAAAACCAAAAATCCATCAGAGCAGAAATCATCATTGAGCCATTCTGGAATTACAGCAACTTTTCCAAGAGACCCTGCATTTCTTGACATTATAACATCATATTTCTTTAATCTTTTTTTTGCTCTTGTTGGCATCTCTTTATATTCCATTGATTTTGCTTTTATGATTTCTCCGTTTGTGGTCACTTCTCTTAATGCTATATATTTAAGAATTTCATGTTTTATTTTTTCTCTTTCTTTTCCAATAGTATTCTTAACTAATGGCATATTTTTTCCTAAAACCAAATTAACTTTTCCAGAAGATTTCAACTTCTCTAAAGTTTTTTTGATTAACTTTAATTCTGGACAATATATATAAGGATTAATTTCATCTTTTAATTCGTCTGATTGTGCAATAAAAATCTGTGTTTCTCCATTTAATTCCTTTATATTTCCTTTTTCTTCAAATTCATCAAAATATTGTTTTATTAAATCTAAATCACTATCATTTGATTCTCTACCTGTGCTATCATGCCCCACACTTTTACTTATTGCCATAAATATGGCAGGTTGCTTTTCATTTGCAGTTTCTTTTTTCTTCAAATACAAAATTGAAACTTTTGGACTTGTATCTGCATTAACAAATGTATTTTTAGGTAAAGATATTACTGCTTTTATTATAAAATATTTACGTATAAATTTTCTATATGCTTTTGCTGCCTGTGATGAACCATTAAGGGGAGTGTCATCAATTACAGTAAGTAATTTCCCGCCTTTATCTAATAAATCTTTGTATCTTTCTAAAAACAAAATGTTTGAACGTGAAGTATTGTAAAAATTATTCGTTCCTTCAATTTTGCTTATCTCATATTGCTCCAGAATTTCTAAATGTTCTTTTTTATTTTTTTTGTATTTCACAGCAAAAGGCGGATTTGTTAAAGCGACATTAAATTTATTTGTCAATTCTTCTTTTAATTCTTCTAAATCTCTCTTTAGCTCTTTATCTGTATTCTTATCAATTGTAATATTTTTGTTCAAAGCATCAGCAAAATAGATTTTACTTCCACCATCACCATGAAGATACATATTAATTCTGGCGATTCGTGCTATTGGTGGGTCTTTGCCCGCATCAATACCATACAATCTATGTTCTGTTAACAATTCAAATAAATCCTGTTGTTCTTTATTAGAAAGATTACGAAGTTTTTTAATTTTATCTTCCATTATTGTAAGTGCTTCTATCAAAAATCCGCCTGAACCGCAGCAGGCATCTATCACATAATCCATTTTATCCTTTGTTACTTTTAGATTAGTAAGCTTTGCCATAAATTTAGTTACTGAACGAGGAGTGAAAAATTGTCCCAACTCCGCCCCTCTCATTGTAGCATTTAGAAATGCCTCAAACATTCTGCCATTCAAATCTTCATCAATACCATAAAGATTATAGTGTTCTAACATTCCTACAATGGTTTTTATTGTAGAAGCTTTTAATCTTATTTCTTCACCATTTTCAAAAATTCTTTTTTTCTTTTTTTGATATATCAAATCTTCCAACTTTTTTGTTAAATTCTTAAATAAAATATCATTAATTGGATTAAGGTCTGTTTCATTTTTTTCTTGCTCTTCAATCCATCTAACACTAAAAATAACATTTTTAGAAGATATGGGTAACCCAGCTTTGATTCGTTCACTTAATTTCTCGTTGTTTACTAATTTTTTGTCTTCTTCTAATTTTACAAACATCAATTTAACAAATTCATAAAAAGCAAAATTTGGACTGCTTGTTTCTGCTGCCCATATTAAATCATGGCAATCTGAAAATAAATTTTTTAAGTCAATCAAATTAGAAATTCTCTTAAATTCAAAATCATAACCATTAACTGCCCCATTATTTTTCTGAAGAGTTTGTAGAGATAATCTTTTTTTGAGGTCATTATATAGAATTGATTTATCATTAAAATCTTCAAACTTTAATCTGAACAGTTCATTATCGTCATCATAATGTTTTACAATAAATGAAACTCCGTTAGTTCCTATACATAACTGCTCTGGTTTTGGCTCTGGTAACTTTCTTCTCAAAACAGAAGTATATAATTGGGCATCAATAACACCTTCGTCAGCGTGTTCATTCGGACTTTTGGCATCAATTACAATAATAGGTTTTTCTTGCTTTTTATCCTTGTATAAAATATAATCTGGTCGGTAAAAAGTTTGATTCTTCCCTTTTTTGATTTTTAGTTCGGGTATTGTGCTTTTTGTTTTTATATAATCTGATGTAAAACCCAAATCTTCAAGTAACTTGATGATAAAAAATTGTTCTACATCACTTTCATTATTTAAAGAAGAAATTTTACAAAATTTGTTTATCATATATGATGAGATATATATGATAGTATATTAACATTATTGTGTTACAATGTAATGTTTGCAATATAATGTTTTTTGTTACCCTACCACCCGCTTCTTACCACCCTTTATTTACCACCCATTCCTTTACCAATACCTGGTTATTTGTTTTCAATAAGGTAATAAACTGCTTTTTTGTATCATTCCGAGCCAG
>Ga0208957_1000581_pt1 | contig 27390 bp, 38 predicted proteins | sample RifOxyA1_FD_184029 | JGI IMG/M metagenome (GOLD analysis project Ga0208957, IMG submission 184029) | Groundwater microbial communities from Rifle, Colorado - Rifle Oxygen_injection A1 (SPAdes) | ecosystem: Environmental > Aquatic > Deep subsurface > Groundwater | place: Rifle, Colorado, United... | reverse complement strand
GATACATATGGTTAAAAAGATTAAAGCCATTGCCCAACCTAACATAAATTCCTTAAAAACTTTTGAAAAGATAAATCCGTCTTTCATAAATGTAGGGGGGAGTTTTTTTACTCCCCCATTAGGAGGTTAAACATAATAGCAGATGAGCATCATCTGGTTGCGGCAGGATTTGTTAGAGCAATGCCCGTAAATCGCCTTGAGCCAGCGCGGACTGCCCCGCCGAAAGATATCTACTAAGATATCCTGTCGGCAGACCTCGCAGGTCTCGTGCCAGTTTTCCATAAACCATTCCAGCGAATTGCCTGTTTGAGACGGGCTTCTAAACGGTCTACGTTTTTTTCCCATTGGCTTCCTCGCAATCAGGACAGAGTTTCCATTCGTAGGTTATCTTGTCCTTGTTAAAAGAAAGTATCTGGGCAATTTCCGCTTCAATAATCAGCCAGCAACCGCAACGGCAAACCCGATGGCAGAGAGGGCATAAATATATCAAAGATTTTGTGTCCATCTCACACCCCCAATCTTGGTTCGGTGCAAAGAGCGTATATTTGGACTTCCTTATCTATTAAGATTCGGAACTCCGCTCCGCCGCACCGGCTCTTCTGAAAGTATTGGTCTGAAACAAGATTGACGATTGCCTTTTTCTCGCCGATGGAAAGTTTTTCCCAATTAGCGAGTTCCACTTTGCCAATCAGCATCCAGCCGATGGTAATCGGTATTAGCCATTTCATTTTAACCTCACTTTCTTTTTTTGGATATACCCCTACTTTCTTTTCCGTGAATACTTCCATGACATTTACGACATAACACCTGAAGATTATCAGAATTGTTGTTTACTTTTAATTTTTTCTCTTGGTTATGTCTGCCATTGCCATCAATATGATGGATTGTTAAATCGTTTGTTGCGCTACACTTTTCACATTTTCTTTTAGCCCTATCGTAGACGTTTAATGCTAATTTTAAACCTAATAATTGTATTGCTTTTACAGAAATTCCATATCGTTTCAATCCATTATAATGTTCTTTGTGATATTTTTTAAAATATTTTTCATATTTATGATTGTTTATCACTTGACATTTCTTACACCAAGAATTTCTTCCGCATTTTTTTTGTCTACTACGACTAAAATTCTCCAATGGTTTTGACAATCCACATTTTGTGCATTTTTTCATAAGAATATAATACTAATTATACTCTCATTTTATCACTTTCAGAAAAGGGTGTCAATATCCTTATTAAAGAACTGGTTTTTTAAATATTAAAGCCATAACTCCAGCGATAATTGCCAAAAGCATTGCGCCCACCATGCCATAAACTACTTTTTGAACCGGACTAAACATATCTTTGGTAACAAACTTACTTTCCATTGCTTCGGCTAAACTCTTAATCGCTCCAAAAGTTTCTTTATGGTCGGCCTTGTCTTGAATTTTTCCTTGAAAGGTATCATTTAAATGGTAATTTTACCGATAACCATCCAGAAAATCTTTATCTTTTTGAAAACAATCAAGAACACTTAAAATTTCATCACCTTAAAAAACAAACCATTCTTATTTCAAATCTTGTATATCATTAATTTTGTCAATCTTTTTAGATGTAAATTTTTTAACCGCGTTGAATAAAAAAGTCATCCCCTCGTTTCCTGTCCAACCTCCAAGTCCAGCCATCGCCGCTGTCCAGTATTGATTTTGCGATATACAAGAAGCGAATAGAAAAAATATTACACCAGTAAAAGAACCGATAATTCCGCCGATAAAGAATTTAATCAATTTTGGCTGTTCATTGAATGAAAGGTATCTGGTCGCTCCACCGCCAAAAGCCACCATACCGTGTATTAAGATTTTTTCTAAAAAGTCATTGAGCATAAAAGTATTTAAAAGTTATTCATCATAAACATCAAATTCTCCATAATCTTCTATAACTGACCCCGCCGCTGCTGTATAGGTGGCGTAGATGGAGTATTTCTTGGTATTTCTTGAACCGTCGGTAGGATTTGTTGGAGTAGTATAACTATTTGAAGAATCATACAAACCTTGATTAGCACTTCCACTATTATACATAATTACCAAATTGGAAGTTGAACTCAAAAAACTTAAATCGTATCCCGTAGAGGTAGAAATTGATGGATTTGTTCCAAATGTTGCTTGAATCCATTGGTATGTATTATAAAGTTGTCCAGCCGCATTACTTATACCATTTGTAATAAAATTCAAAGTACTTTCTAATACAACTGCTCCTTTGAAGTTTGCGGTTTCACTGAAACTTGTCCCATAAGTTGATATTCCAGTTATTGTTCCTGTTCCTCCTGGTGTAAATAAACTACCATAAAGTCTATCCGCTGAAGTAAACTCATAACTACCTCCAGCAGTTGTATACCCAAAAGTATCATTACTCTTAATCGGATAAACTGCTGTGTCTAAAAAGTCTTGTGGGATTTCTACCGAGTAAATTCCGTTTTCAATGTGCAGTATGCCCCAAGTTTCTGCACCATTTGCGTCTATGATATGTGGTCTGTAAATAAAGAATGCTTGTCCTGTTTTGTATTCCTTGCCAGCTTCATCGTTCATTCCGCCTTTGGTTTGGTGATAGACAGCGTAAGAGCCGACTACATTTTCAGGGCGGTAAGCGACTACATTTCCTTCACTATCGTAAATATGCGTTTCATCGGCGGTCTGTCCTTCTTCCAAATGTTCCTCGGTCATCGGTGGCTGGTAAAAGAAATCCAAGCCCGAAGCTTCAATATCAAATTCAACTCTGTTTGTAGCGGGGGGTTCATTGAGATACCAGATATACTTAAAAGAACCTTCGTCTGTTTCGGTCGCTGGCACATCATACATTTCAAAACTGATTTTGGGAGTGTCAAACTTTATCTTGTCGCCTTCAAACTTTAAATCTTTATCCGCTACCAATTCCAAACCTTTTGGTTTGAGGGAGAAAGATACCTCCGACCAGCGTTCAAGTTTTATTTTTGGGGTAAATTCCAAAGCGTCTTTATCTCCTAAAGTTATCTTAATTTCATCTTTGGGTTCGTTCTCATATTTATCTAATTCAGGATTTTTGATTTCTGTTTTAATTAAAGAAGTTCCGTCCAAAGAATACTTGGCTTTTATTTCAGTAGCCAAAGCATATTTCTCGGTAAGTTTTGTTTTGGAGATTTCATCAACGCCGCCTAAATAAAAACCCCCCACTAATAAAGCGGTGATTGTCGTGCTGATTAAAATAGGTATTTTGTATTTCATTAGTCCGCGGAATATTTAAATTTTAAACGGCAAGCTACCCAATGAGGGGTGGAAGCAGGCGTGCCAAAATCAATTCTCATGCTTTCTCCTGCCGTGAAAGTATTATTAGTCGTGAAATCAAACCAGTTTTTAGTGGTGGAGGCTTGAATATAGTTAGCGCGGTTTGTACCATCATATAAAGACACTCCGACAGTCCCGGCATCTGTTTCGCAATAAGCTCCTGTAACCGTTCCGGCTGCCATAGCTGGAGCTAAAGGTTTGGTCGTAGTGGAAGTCCAAGTAGAAGTAGAATAAGTGCCGACAATAGTAACGAAAGGTTGGAAAACTCTAACTTCAGTCCCATTATAAATTTGCAAATTCCCTGTGGTTGTGTCCCATTTTATTTCTCCAGTTGCGTCTACTGTGCCATCCTGTGGGATTTCTAATGAAGTTACTCCGCTAAAATCCCAAACTAAAGCACCTGAAATTTGATTGCCGGATAAATCAGCAATAGAAACTTGTCCAGCCCCTGTTCCCCAGTCTATGTGTGTGTCATCAACTGCGTCAGCCGAAATAGTCAAAGCTCCTAAAGTTCCTCCAATATCTCCTGAAACTGTGATCGTGGAAGTAGAGATATAAGCTAAAGAACCCCCTGAAGAAGCAAGAATTGTCCCGGGAGTGCCAAGAGCGAGTTCTGAGGGTATAGCTGCGGCTCCGCCAACCCAGATAGCGTTCTGGGCGAGAGTTCCGTTTCCAAAATCCACTCCGTCAAAAGTTCCTGTCATAACTCCTGAAACTGTCGTATAAGCGGCGGAAGTATTTTCAGCTTCTGTCCAAACATCAAAACAAGTTTCTACTGCGCCTGAAGCATCAACGCCTAAAGGCGAATTGCCTGCGTTGCAGTTTGCTCCGTTCCCTGCTAAAGCCGTGGCTGTGGAAGCATTGCCAACTAAAGCTCCGTGAAAAGTAGTTGCTGATACCGCAGTCGTTGAAGCATATGTCATACTTAATTCATTGCGCGCCGAAGTGAAATAAAATGAAGACGAAGTCGCCAGAGCATTAGCAACTCCTCCATAAGGGATGTAAGAGCTAAGGATGTCATAATTAAAACCGAGCGTGCCGGAAGTAGTGATAGGTGAACCTGTAATCTTCATACCAATAGGCACAGTCGCCGCCACACTAGTAACAGTGCCTGAACCGCCTGTCCCGCCCACACACACCCCGTCTATCGCAAAACAGCCATCCGAAATATTTATCCCATTAGAACCCGTAGTAGTAGCCGTGCCGAGATAGAGGGTGGAGGAAACCGAAAGCTGGGTTGTTGAAGCATTGCCGAATTGTTGCAGGCCTGTCCAAATATTGGGGTTGGCCAAGTTAAGCCCCCAATCACTTATTGCTGCGCTGCCGTCATATGATGACCCTGACAGAGTAGCGTCGTTAGTAAGAGCGGCGAGATTTGAACCTAAAGCCACGCCTGAAATAGTGGAGCTAACTAAATCGGTATTCGCCACCGAGGCGCAAGTATTCGTGTCCCCTATTTGTCTAATAAATTGATTAGTGCAGGCCGCTGGATAAGAATCGTGCGTTGTCCAATCATTGCGTGCTACAAAGGTAGTGGAAGCCATAGCTTGCGTAAAGGCGTTAGCAGTTAAAAGATAATTTCCTGAAACGGCAGTCCAGACAGGGTCGCTTTCTGCCACTCCTCCAGCTCCAAGACACACTCCATCTATAGCGAAACAGCCATCGGAGATGTTAATTCCATTTGAACCAGTAGTTGTGGCAGTTCCTAAATAAAGAGTTGAGGAAATAGTCAGTTGCGTGGAAGAAGCATAACCTAAAATTGGCGTAACTAAAGTCGGCGAAGTGCTAAACACTACTTTATCTGTCCCTGTTTCATCAGATATGAGGCCTGAAAAATTAGCCGAGGTCATTGCGGTGATTCCGGCATAGGTTACAGCCGAACAGGTAAGATTCCCTGATGAAGCAATAGTAGTCGCCCAAGTATTTGCTCCGCAATCCGTAGGGTCGGCCGCCAAAGCAGAAGCCGTGCCAGCGTTGCCTGACCAAGTACCGGCAGTTGAGATAGATATATTCTTAGCGGTGATACTAAGAGGCAAAGTTGCTGTATTCGGAATTGAGCTGGAAGCATTTAAAAGAGTATTCACCAGAGCATCATCGTAATATTTGTTAGTTAAGCCTTGCGCCAAGCCGTCTGTTGTCGTGGCATACCAAAGAGAGGACAAGAGATACCCCGCCGAAGCGTGGTTGCCCCAACCGTAAGCTGTGTCGTAATTAGCGTGGTTATAAGTAGTTGTGTGAGTTCCTAAAGTAGAAGTTGCTTGTCCGGTAATATCATAAAGTCCTGCGTGATTCCCCCAGCCGTATGCCGTATTCCAATTAGCCGAGTTATTAGTTATAGAAGCCGCCCAAGCCGCGCCGGTGGAGAGGGCGATCCCTGCGGCAGGATAGGTCATTGTGCCGGAGATTCCGAGAGATGAAGTAGAAGTATCCTGCCAGTTCGTGTTATCCCACATTAAGAGGTGTCCGTAGGCGAGAGTGGAAGTGGAAACATCGCTGTGATATGAGATGTTGTGGGCGGACAATCCTCCTCCTCCAGTACCAATCCCGGCCCAAGAACCACCAAAATTCTTATACTCCATAGTTCCAGAATTATCTCTAAATCCATAACCATCAGAAGTCGTCGCATGTCCAAAATCTATATACCTATTATCTCCTTCTATAAAAAGATCTCCATAGATTGTTAGCTTTGACCAAGGCGTTGTTGATCCAATGCCAACATTATTAATATTAGTATTGAGATATAAATTTCTAGTTGTTCGATTATAAATCCAATCTAAAATATCACTATTTGCTCCAAAATTGCCTTTATTCCCAAAATAAAAACTCCCTCCAAAGGCGGCTAAGACAATAAGTCCTAAAATGCTTATTATTCTATATTTCTTTTTTCGATAAAATGCCTTGAATCGAGAGAAGTATTTCTTCATTGCTGTTTTCTTCTTTTGGCAACTGCTTTAAATACATAATACCTATTAAAAGATTTTTTAATTCTTTGAATCTTTTATCTTCTTGAGTATTCAGAACCTCAAGCATCTTTTCTATGGTAGTCAGATACATTTTTGTCTCTAGCAATAACAAGCCAAATTGTTTAATGTCCTTATTTTTAATCTGCTCTCCATCAATCTGTGCTATCTTATCAGAAATTTCTTTTAGCTTTTTGGCCTTCTGATCTAATTTTGACTTAATTTCATCAAAAGGAAGACCATTAATGTTGCCCGAAAGCTCTTTGCCAGAAGAAAGAACTAGATTTTTTAAATTCAAAATCTCATCTTTTGGAAATTGTATATTATTAATTGATTCGAGGAGTGGCAAAAGATTCACCTCTGGAATTTTAATCGAACCAATCAATGCCTCGATTTTCTTGAGTTGTGACGAATAATCTTTTTGGGCAACCTTTATTTCTTTTTTATTTCTGATTTCTAATAATAACTTATTCAACTCATCCTTGATTTCTCTTAAATTAATTTGGGGAATCTTTATATCTGTTTTAACTAAATCTTCTTTCGGATCAAACTCAGACTTTTTCTTTAATTCGTCTCTCAGCTTTCTTTCTAATTCTTTGATCATCTCTTCTAGTGGCTTCCTGATTGCCTCGATTTCTTCTTTTGTTATTCCAGTTGGTGCTCCTCCAAATATTGGCTTAAATGAATAAGTGGCACAAATAGAGTCTGTCACAACAGCATCAACGCCACTCTCTGTTGTATAACCAGCATCAGTATAAACAATAATCTGAGCTGTATAATTGCCAGTAGAAGACAAGGTAGTCGTTCCAGTATAAAGTCCATTAACACTATGAGATAGATTCACTGTGGCAATGGTTGTCCCGGAGGCATCTTTAATAGTCGCTTGAGGATAAAGCGTTGATGTTTTGTCTGATGATTGCCAAAAAAGTTTTAGAGTTTCTCCTGGCTCTACTTGGTAATATGAACCTGGCATATTTATTGTTTAAATGGCCTCAGGTGAGCCCACACTGTATAGTTTTCGTAGGTTGTCCCACGAGAAAATACAACTCTTAATTTTGTTGCACTTATATTATCAAGGGTTATACACTTTGTTGAAGTTGCTGTTTTCCCTGGTATCCAACTATATGTTGAAGATGCTTGAGTAAGAGGAATTGTCTCATAAGTTGTCGTTGCGTGAGTATCATCAAGAGGAAACCAATCAGAATTATTATGAGACACCTCGATTGCAGCATTAACCTTACAATTTGTACTCGATGCTGTAACCGCCATACATAAGCTCAACTTATCATATTCATCAACCTGTTGATCAAGTGTAAAGATAGTTGGATCTGTTGTGCTTGCCACATAAGACACAGATGCAAGAGATGAGCTATCTTGTATATATTCATCTCCTCCAGCGCCACCCAAACTCGCACTCTGTCCTATTGATTGATAGATCCCATAGCCTACCAACAGAACTACTAGTAAGCCTATTAATATTAATTTTTTCTTCATATTTTTCTATGAATTAGATTATGGCATTCTTTACATAAAGTTACGCCATTATTTACTTCATATCTTAATTCTTTATATTTAATCCAACTTTTTATATGATGGGCTTCTAAATAAACTTGATTTCCAACTGAACTTCTTGCCCCACAAGTCTGACAAGTCCAATTGTCTCGTTGGAAAATATCTGACCTCCATTTTTTATACTCATCGCCACAATGTCTGTCCCTTGATACTCCACCCCTCCAATTTGGGTTTCCTGCCCCCCTCCTCCTATTCCTAAATTCTTCGCTAAATTTTTTACCCTTAATTCTTCCCTTAGATAGACTCTCTAATTGTTTCGGGGTTGCTTTTTTACCAAACATTCCGCTAATCCGCCCCTTTAGCGCTAAGCTAATTTTTTTCTTATGTTCTTCTGATAATTTTTTACCCAGCTTGGCTAATCTTTGTTTTCGCTTCCATTCTGAACCCCACTGATAACTATTATTATTTTTTCTTGTTTTTACCCGCTTTAAAATATGTTCTTTTGATTGTTTGTATTTTTTTCTAGACATACTAAAGGGCTACAAGCCCCAAATGCGAGCACTTGAGATTGAAGTCGCAAAATAATTTATATCCTAATTTTTTAGCTTTTTCAAAAAAATAGATTTCTTCTGTGGTAATTTTAGTCTTGCTATCCTCATAAGCAAACCAAGGCTTCGGCATTTCTTCAAAAACCTCTCTTTTAATCAAAAGACCTCCAAACCCAACCGCATCGACCTCTTCAAGTCCTACTCCCTTATAGGGAATATATTGATCCCCATGCTTAACAAAAGCATTAGGTTTTTCTGGTTGATTTTTGACACAGACATAAGCCGAAACAATATCTTTGTTATGATTAAGTAGTCTATAGACCATATCTTCTGGAAATACTTGATCGCCATCTAAACATAAAGCATGTGTACAATCTGATTTCAAAAAATTCTCAATCAAGTTGTTTCTTATAACTGCCATACTGACTGTTGCTGGACCAGGGATAAAATAATTTGCCGCATGTTTGGCTTGGATCATAATTGAAAAAGCCGACCGAGTATAAATGGTGTCGTTCTTGTGAGGACAGACTAAAGCAAACTTAACTGCATTCGCATCCACTTTTGATTTTTCGTTTTTCATATAATTTCCTAAATTCGCTATCCCACTTTCACAAGAAATGAGATAGCGCGTTTTGGGAAACTAGTCGACAAAAATATCCAACAATGCTTCTATATCCGTATTAGCTTTCCGAGTGAAAGTAATAGTCCCATAGTTAGCTCCATCAGTATCGCCCGGAATAATTTTAGTTGATGTCGCTGCTTTGAGTAATACTCCCGTACCTCCTGAAATGGTTAAATCCATCGCAGCAGTCGTACTTGCGTTACGAATTAAAAGCGTTCTACTCTGTCCTGATGTCGGAATAAAAGATGTCAGCGTCGAAGTCGCTGGGAACGATAAGGTCCCATCAGAGACATTCAATGTGACATCTATAACACCTTCTGTGTCAAAATTAGCCGCAAGAAGCGGTAAAATTGCCCCAGTGGAAGAAGTGGCATGAACACCACCTCCTTGAGTTAAAACGCCTGTCGTTAAAACTCCTGTTATGCTTGTTGTTCCAGCAAGTGTAGCTGTTCCTGTAACGGCTAAATTGCCACCAACATTCCAATCACCATTTGTACCACCACCCAAAACAGCCTGCTTTTCTGGTTGCAACGCTAAATAAGTGTTGAAACCAGTTAAGGCAGCTAAACCAATAAGAATTGCAATTACAATTTTATTCATTTTTTTGTTTTGGGTTTATTCCCAATAGACTTAATGATTGCCTTGGCTTTGCCAACAACAATCTTCCTTTTTGAGGCAACGACCTCTAAGAATGGGTAGATCTTTCTTATTCTATCCACAAAGCCATCGCAAACCTCTACCTTCGCTCCGGCAGGAAGTAAAACTTCGTTGCCGTCTATGACTGTTTTAAGGTCATCTTTTGTAGGATTGTAGAGTTTCATAGCTTTGTTTAAGAACTATAGGCAATTCCATCACCCTTAGATCCCCAGAAACCAACCCAGTTTTTCCAGGTCGGCTTACAAGAGAAATATACTTTGGTGTAAAAATCGTCTGTGTCCTCATCTTCCCACGCTTTATAAATAGGTCGTTGATCCCAAACAAATGTTAAGCCGTGAACGCCTTTTGCAAACAAAAACCAAGCAGTGTCAGAACCAGTATTCCCTTCAAGATCAGTAACATCAGATCCAATAAACGGATTGACATAGACTGCAATCTTTCCAAGATACCAATTCAAATCATTGTCTGTGGTGTTTGATCGCTTTTGTGAGCCAGTTATAATAACCGCTTCCTTGTCTAGTGCCTCAGGAACCATTAAAACTAAATTTCCTGGACCGATCATTAACTTTTTGCCGGTTCCAGATTTTTGCTGACGAATAGCATTCATCCCAGTTTCAAGATTAGCCTCAGTCAATGTAATACCAGTTGAGCTGGCATTTGATTGGTTTGAGCCGCCATCAGGGCGGGTGTGAGCAGTTGAAACTAATCGGACTGCATCGCCGTAGGCGGTGTAAGCCGAAAATGCTTGAATGAAGGTTCCGTTAGAAAATAGGTTTAAGGTTTCTTTAGCAGCAGCACCTAAATCTTTCATATCCTGTTTTATGTCAGGATATTTAACCCAACGCTTTGATTCTGCAGAAATATCTAATTTTCCCTTGAAAATTTGAGGGCTAACTAGAGTTTCATCAATTTTGTTACTTTTTTACTAAGAACATCTTAAAACAATAAAGCAATTTATTTCTTTGATTCTTAGGATACTTCTTCGTAAACAAGATATCTTTTGCGAATCTGTTCAATTTGCTTTCAAATTTCAAATGCTCGCTCATATTAGGAAATAATTGAAGATTACTTATATTATTATTTTGAGGATTCCCGTCTCTATGATGAATAACTTCTCCTTTTATTAGATATCTATTTAGATGCTTCTCCATCACAAGTGTGTGCCTGAAAACATATCCATTTTTACCGGCCCTAGGATGACTTAAATTTCTATCAAGAATATAACCATTATTTTGTATCTTGTATCCATTAAAATTCGGATTTTTCTTGCCAATCCAGTGAAAACCTCTACTTCTTGTTGTTATCCCAAATCTCCTAATATACCTGAGAAGTGCACCAGGAGAGATTTTTTCACTCTTTGCTATCTCTAGAATACTTTTTTCTTTTAAAAGATATTGATTTATCAGCCATTCTTTATTGTGGTAATTCTTGATTTCTTTTATTTGACAATCACCCCTTCCTCTTTTCTGAATACTATATTCTTTAAGTAATCTTTTAATTGGAATATCGCTTATTCCTAATTGACTTGCTATCTCACACATCGGTCTTCTTTTTTCTAAATATTCTTTAATCAAGAAATCTTTAGAAATTTCTATTTTTTTTCTCATATTTATAGCGTTAATGTTTATTCATTAAGTATACACTATAAATATTAAAATAGCAAGTAGTAAAACGATTAAATATTTCTATTTAATTCTATATATTTCTATATAGTTCGGACTGTCGCTTCACTCATAAAGAGTGTTCTCTCGTTCAGTCTCTGCAGGTAGCAATAAGCCTTCCTGAGGGTTATCATAGCTTTTAGCCTTAGACTTTCCCCATTGATTAGAGAGAATTTTACAAGGGCATTTAAACCATACCCTTTTTGCTTATCAAGCAAAGTGGTTGCAGCGCGTTCAGTTGATTTAGGAATGATTCTTGGTCCCCAAGAATCATGGAATCTGATTACTGCAGATGACTCATCATGAATATTGAATACTTCAGTTGTGGTATCAGGATAGGTATTAAAACCTTCATGTCAATTATGTTATCGCATAGAGATTTCTTCTATGCTTCTTTATATTCCTATAAAGTTCAGACTATGTCATCCCTTTCGGGGCAGGTATATAGTCGTTACACATTTACGCTGGTCAAGCGATTTAGCTCGGCGTTGTCCATTATCTTTTCAGACATTGGGAGTTTCACCGAATTAGCCTGCTTTGCAAATAAATCTTCTCTATATTTTTCTTCTTTGTAATAAGTTTTTTTATGACATTTCTCACAAAGAGTTCTACCATTCCAAATTTCAAAAACAAAGTTTGGATATCTTGATCTTTCAAAAATATGATGTGGATGTAATTTTCTTCCTTTTCTATTGCAGTCTCTACAAGTATAATTATCTCTTTCAAAAACCAATTTGCGCCAATCTTTCCATTTCTGACTATTCTGTAATTTCTTTGACTCACTTGTTGCTCCACCTTTCCAGTTAGGATTTTTCTTCCCTGTTCTCATTATCCCTATTTCTGGATATTTTTTTCCTTTATTCCACAACTTATGATTTCTTCCAGTCTTGATAAAGCAATCCCTACAATAAAATCCACTATTTGTAATCTTCTTTCCACATAACTTACAATTAAGGTATCTTTTTTTCTTTAATTCTTTTTTCCTTATCCACCATTCCTTGCAGTATTCTTTTAAGTATTCTTTGTTATTTTTGAAATCTTTATATGGCATATAGTAAAATTCACTGGGACTACATGTTAATCCATTGTGAAATATTTGGCTCGAGAGCCCTTGCCCAATTTGAACTTAACATAAACTATGATAAGACCTCTGCTGGTGCCACACAACGAACTAGAATCCTAGTTGTTGATGATGGATCAGCGGGGTCTGTTGGGTCATCTGGAGCAAGACCAGGAACAGTCACAAATTGTGCTCCGTTCGTACCAACTGTAAAAGTGGTTGTCACGGAAGTTTCTAACAATTTGCTTGGATCTGAAGTACTGATTGACAAATAAATTCCAACACGATCGCTTCCGGGGGTTGTACCCATCGCCGCATCAAGTAAGCCAGAGAAAGTTGCTCCCTTAACGGGAATAACTAAAGCTCTAACCTTCTCAGTCGAGACATTGTCGCTATCAGAGACAAAAGTGTCTCCTGCTGGTGATTTTGTATGTGTTCCAGTACCATAGCCACTAGAATCAATTTCAAGCGGCAATCCTTTTTTGGTTCTAAAGCCAATACAAATACCGTAAACAGGCTCGGTTGTAGCAGATACGCGAATAACGCTCCCTTCGGCAGTGTCAGGTTTTAATTTAACAGCTTCACCCTCTTGGAGTGTTGCTGAGTCATCCATCAGCCATTCTTCAATGACTGGTGTCTGACCATAATCAGCCTTCACAAATCTAAATCCATTTTGCATATATCCAGATTTTCCTATTTAATTAATCAAGATGCAGCCTTCTTTTCCTTTTCGGCTATTTTCTTCCGATACTCTTCTTCGCCTCCAGAAAATAGCTTTGCAGCTTCCTGTTCGAATTTATTCAAAGGTCTAGTAAGTGTATCTGGTTTTTTTTCTGAGCCTTTAGGCTTTGAGACTGCATCACCAACTCCTGAGTCCTCGACCTTAGAATCGGGGATGTTGGATTTGGGATTCAGACCATTATGAATAACGACTAGTTTTTCGTAGATCTCATCAACTCTATCACCAAGAAATACATCCTTGGTGAATTTCTTCAAACGACCATAATGATAATCATTGGGATCATTCTCGGGTTTGTATTGAGGAAAATCGTTGAAAAACTTTTCTCGTGCAACTTGAAGACTTTTCTCTCTGTCCTCTTTTTGACGCTTGGCTAATTCTTCATTAACTAAGGCCTTAACACGAGTATCTTCGTCTTCATATAAAGGATCTTCTTCTCCTTTTGATCTTTTTGGTTCATCTTGAAGCATGTCGGACAATTCTCGATTCTTACCCCGCTCTTTATAAAAGGCGGTCTCAAAATCTGATCTTGCCTTCGCTTCTTTCTCAAAAAGAGTCTTGTAATCCTTCTCGGCTTCTGGTTTGTTAGAGGAGGTTCCATCTCCTAAACCGAGTTCTTCTTTGTCGTTGGAACTACCCGACGGAGGAAGAACTTCTCCTTCTTTTGGTTCCGACATATCTCTTGTTATTAGATACCATTTTGTTAGAGGGGGTTGGCTAATTCCCCTATAACAAGAGATTCTAACTTATTAATTTTTACTCTTCTGCTTCCATTGTCTCAGACATCTTTATCTCAGTTATTCTTTCTGATCGTGGATTTTGTCTTGGAATAGAATCTTGCGACATCTCTTCGTATCTAGTAGGAATTCTATTTAAATCAACATCCATTTTCTTATTCCAATCTTTTGATAAATATGGATTCTTCTTAATCACTGAACCTTTCTCGTCAACCTCATCAAGAAAGTGAAAGGTTTTTAAAATATACTCTTTATCATCTTGACGACTAACCTCACAAGCTCCACCAACATAACAATTGTAAATCCTTTCATCAAACTTATTTGTTCCACAATGAAAATCTAAAACGTGTGGATAATTTTCAACCTCATAAGAATTTCCGATTGGAACAATCTGCTTTGAATGAATCCGTCCATTTTTATACCAGACCATCAACTTCTCATCTTCGCCAACAACAAATCTTTTGAGTTCACTTGCTTCTTCTGGACTAATATAATACTCTTCTTTGTCACGATGACAAGAAACCTTGACTTCCCATTTGTCTCCATTCTCGTCTAAATAATCAGTTAGACGCTGGATATTTACCGTTATCGTTCTTGGCCTAGCATTATTCCTAAGTAAGTACATTTTTTCTTTTTTTGGCAACTTAGCCTGTACTGGAGCTTCGTTGTCTAATTTTATTAATTCTCCCATCTATTTATTGAGTTCTTTCGGAGTGTCGGTAGACCCTAATTCCTTCTGAACGCAAGTTTATTTTTTAATCCTTCTAATGTCTTAGATCTTTGCTGTCGCCTAGACATAACTTCGCTTATATGAAGCAGTGAATCTTCAGCTGTCTCTATGGAATCAATCATTCCAAGAGTCTGAAGAATCCGACCTTTTACTATGTCTTCTTCATTCTTTTTAGCAATAACCAAAGAAGCTAAAAGATTAGTATAATTATATTTCAAAAGTCGCAAAATCTTTTCTGTATTCATCCGGTTATACGCATCAAGTATATCAACCTCGCTCATCTCCATGATGAAATCATTCCTAAGCAACTTTTTGAATAAAAAACGATATAAAAATTTTCTCATTGAAATTCTATTGACTTCCAATTAAAGATTTTAAGCTTGGGACTGCTGCTTTATTTGATGGCATTAATTCGTTTCCTAGTTCGCTTCCAGGAATCTGTCCTCCTTGTCCTTGGGGCGCCTTAACAATGACTTCTTCTGGGTCTTGATTCATTGCTTCTGCGAATTTCTTTCCAATAACCATTTGATCATATATATCGGGCCTTGAGAAAGCGACAGTAGTAAATTCTCTTTGAAAGGCTTTCTTTAGTGCATCGGATTGTTCAACTGTTGATGGAATCCTAATCTCAACATCAAGCTCTATGTCTTTTATAGCCTTTGGTGTAATTTCCCATATTTCAGAATCCTCAGGTATCATTGCATTCTCTTTGTTTAAGGTCTCTGAATATCCATAATCATCTTTTGCTGTAAGTTCATTCTGACTTTTTATCCGCACGATCTTTACTCCAAATTTTCCAGAAATAAGTTTTGAGTTTTTAAGAACAAATTCTTTAAATTTTGGCTTCCCAATACAGTATTGCATTATTGTTCCCATCCTAAGGTTTGCTTTCTGTAGAATTCCATCTTTAAGAAGGACAATAAAGAGAGACATTATTCTTTTTGCTGCTTCCTGCGATCTTTCAACTTCAGTTGCAGTCTTTCTTCCAGTAGCGATTCCCTGAGAAGTTGGATCAATCGATGCAAAGTGTTGTCTGTCTTGTAATTCTTTGAGAATTCTGAAAGCTGTTAGATCTGGTCCATCATACTTCATTTCCATCACCTGTGTTACATCGTTGACTTGGATTTGTCTTCCTGGATACAAATAATCATTAACAATTTGATTGACTCCTCCAACGAGTATCGGCCTCATTACTGCAAGGATCTCCTTATCAAACATCGCATTAAATAGGAAATCTATCGCATCTTGATTATCAGACATTAAGTCTGGCAAAGAGCGCCCATAAAAGAAATTATCATCAAATGGCTCATAGACTGCTTTCCAGAATCCTAATTGTCCATCCTCTCTTCGCGATGACAACTTATAGTCTTTTTTAGGATCAGTAATTAGGATTCCATTTGCTGTTATTAAAAACTCATCATCAACTTTTGAGAACCATCTCAAAATCTCAACCTGACCAAGTTCGAGTTGAGGCGAAACATTAAAAAATGAAGACTCTTCCTGAGTTATTGCGCCCTTTGCTTTAACCTTATCTACTTGATACCAACCATCAAACTTTTCTTTAAAGTCCTCAATCTCAAGAGTTGATCTCCAAACACATCTTAATTGATCTCGCATATCAAACTTTGCAATGTTTTCAGGATAAAAATCCTCAAGTGGAATAAGTTGTGCGTCTATTCCTTCATATAGCTTTGTTTTCTTATAACCTTCAAATCCAATAACCGTACCTTCTCTTGCAGCTTTAATAGTCATAAAGAGATCATCTATGTCTCCGTTCCTCTCAGTCATATCAAGGTAATTATAAATATCTGTAAAAAGACCTGCTCTAAATCTTGCAAAATAATGTCTCTCAAATCTTGGAGAAAATTCAGGCTTCAGGCGATTAACAACAACCTGAGCAACAATCGCCATGAGCTTTGAATGGGTTGTAATGTCTGAGATGTTGGCTTGCCAGTCATCTTTCCATTCAGGTCTTTCTCGATAATTATTAAACCTCTGATTAGAATCATTGATGTATGCAATGATATTTCTTTCTCGGAAATATGAATAGCTCTTGTCTCGGTCTTTTTTAAATTTATCAAAATATCTCCAAATACGATTGGCTACTAAGCGATCCTCTTCAGATTGTGGAGGTACAACTTGTATTTCTTCTTCTTTTAATACACTCATAATAATTTGCCTTTAAATTTCTCTCTTTTTAGTTTATTGAAATTTTTCCTTGCTTCCTTCATATATTTATTTTCTTTTTTCTCTTTAGCATCACCGAGCGATAGTCTTGCCTTTTTAACAACTTTTGAAACAATTTCAAGGTCATCATTCGTTTTCATATATCCTCGTCTTTTGCAATGATCTAAAAAGTCTCCTGTCGTTTTTCCTTGTTTCTCAAAAATCTTAACTCTATCTTGCAGAATACCAAAAGCTGCCTTTCTGTGTGCTCCACTTCTCATGAAAGCCTCGTCTTTTCTTGTCGGACTTGTCGGGCTACCAAATTTGTTTTTTATAATAATTAACATTAATGTCCAATTCCTTTAATTATTCTTTGCTTTGTTGCATCTTTTGGTTCAATATATTTTGCTCCTGCAATCAAAATCCGATGGATATTCTCAAGCATATCATCATAAATCTTTTCTGGCTCATCTTTTCCTTTAACATTCTCAATGTCTTCTGGACTTTTCCAAATATAGTGTCCAAATTCATATAAGGTCCTCTCACAGTTCTCCATTATGTAGATTCCAGCCTTATCTGCGTTCTTTACGGCTAGTTCCTTCTTCAAAAGGTCAATACCCCTCGATCTGTCTTTTGACCCCACCTGAGGCACGATTTTGCCCTCTGATGCGCGAGTGAATTCATCCTTTATAGTTGTGCCTGTAATTGGATCAGGTGTTACAGCCAAAGCATCAATCAGTGTAAATCGTGGAATATAGTTATAATCCTTTCGTTTCTGCAGTATTGCTCTTGCAATGTCCTCTATTAGATTCTTTGACCAAATCTCATCAACTATGTATTTCGTGTCGTCTTCTGAAACTGCCATTATTGTTACAGCTTTCTCTTTTCTTGGATGAGGGTCTATCGCTTCATAAAATGTCCACTTTGATCTTGGTAAAAACCAAGGAACTCTATGAATCTGTGGATTAAACTCTTTATAAACTAGACCCGATAGATGCCTTGGACGACCATGAATACGCGTCTCAATCTCGTCTTCAGTTAAATCAGCTTCAAATCTTAAAATATCCTCCTCAGACAATGCTCCACACTGAACCTTTTTTCCGTACCAATCTCTCTCTTGCTTCAGATTATCGCGCATGTCAGCAACAACAGAGAAAACACTAACATCAGTCTCAGATCTTAAAAATAGCTCATCATAAATCCAAGGCTCTTTAAGAAGTGTCATAGCCATAAAGCAAAGTCCACTCTTAACAACCAAGCCACGCTTGCAAGCAATATAGATGTCTCTTGGAGGGGGCTCATCAAATGCAACAATGTGTCCATCCCAACCTTCAAAAAAGTCGACTTCTTGCTCATTTGACATCAGTTCTAATGTTGTCCCGTTATTAAATGTCCAAAAAGTCGGTATGCCTTGCTGATTTTTCTTTGGGTTCCCCTCTTTAAAAGTAAATTCACTCTTTGGTATCCACTCATAAAGTAAAGGAACTATCACTCCACCAATATGTTTTCCAAAGTCCTCACCAACAATCCTTATTTTTAATGGTGGCTTAAACCGCGTTTTGTAATCAACATCCGTCTTTTGTAAATATGGCCGATATCCCAATCCATGAGAAATAACCTCAACGATCGAAGCTGTAGATTTTCCCGTCTTGTTGCCTCCAAGAAAGAGCTTAACAAAGCTCTTTGCTCGCATAAAGTCCTCTTGCTCATCATAGGGCACAAAATAGTTAATCTTCTCGTCTTTCTTCCGCCTCTCTTGCTCCATTCTCGCAACCATTGCTAAGTTCTCTCGCGACTCCTTCGTCATTCTCAATAATCTCTCCTGGTATTGCTCCATTATTGTCAGATGGTTTGAAATTAGATAAAAACTCTAATGTCTCATCATCAATACTTCTTATTATTTTATGAATCTCTGATGGTTGTCCCTTTAGAACTTGATCAATCTTCGTAACTTCTGAAAGGACTCTTGTTGTGTCATTAATGCTAAGATGCTCTTCGTTGTCAAGCTGCCTATTAATAAGATCGGTCGCCTTCGCAAGTATCTCTTGTCTTCCAAGCCCCATCCTTGCAATCTTATTTGCTATGCTTTGAGCAATTTTGTCATTCGCTTTGTCAAGAATCACATTGATCTTTTGATCGTCCCACCCACCCTCTTCTTTCAGAATATTCATAATTGTCGGTCTCATTACAAGTCGTCCAATCTTCGGTTCAAATTCTCTTGCTATTTCCATTAAAGAAGCCTTTGGATTCATTTTCTTATAAGCCTTTATCTCTAGACGAACTCTTGATGATACTTGTGGTCTTGACATGGTTTCTATTTTTTGAAAAAGGAAAAAATTTAAAGATCGTGTTTTATGTTTTCTGAGGGGTTTCAAAGTTGGACCACTACATCTATATTAAAAATAATTTTGCGCACGGTGTCCAATCTTATTATCTTTTTTTTATTCTACTAATCTCTTTTACAATCCTACTTCTCCTTCTCTATCTCTTCTAAGAATTCCAACCAATTTTTAACACCCTCACCACTCATTGTTTGTCTCGCCAAATTCTCCTCTTCTCTTAATCCACCTAATACAACCTTTCTTTGCCAATATCTTATTTTAAGGCCACTAACAAAAACTTCTACTTTTGTTTTTTCAATTAATTCTTTTAGTATTTTCTTTTCGTCGTTCTTTGATAAGTCCATAGCCAGTTTTTCCTTTCTTCGTAATAGATAGGCTTGGTTTTAGTTTTATAATAAATCTTAATTTAAGAGCAAGCGAAGGCGGTATGAACCGCAGTCTTTCACCTTGAGCCATTGAGCGTTTCAAGGTTTCGGGTTAGCTGGCGAACCCGACTTAATAGGAGTATCCCTACGGCTATCGTCTGCCCTTTAATTCTGCGTTGAGTTTTATGAGGTTAACGCGAACCCTCTGATTTATATTTTAATGGCCAAGCACTACCAGTTAAGCAAGTGATGGCCAGCCATTAAGATATAAATTAATAACAACCACAATATTTAGCACATACTGATTTACCTTTGTGTTTCTTTTGACAATAAAATGGAATAGGTTCTTTCTCTTTTAAGGGAATAGGCTTTTCTTTAACTTCTTCTATAGGAATGACAACTTTTGATTCTTTTATAATATCTTTTTCTTTAATATCAACTATATATATCTCACCCAACTTTAATTGTATATATATGCTTTTTGGTATATACATTGCGAATCCACTTCCTAATTTAAATACCTTTGCTTTAAACTCCATAATGTAAACACACCATTATACCCACAATCGTTCCTTATAGACGATTTTAGAGCGATAAGTTGAAAATACTTTCTTGATTTTTGCTTTATTTCGCTTCAAATGCTTTTTATTTGTTCTTACTTTGATTTAGTGAAATATCATTCCAATCAATCATAATCATTTTAATCACAATCATTCTAATCAATACATTAAATAATATTCTAATCAATCTTATTCTAACATCATACTCTAACCAATTAATCACATTCTAATTATATTCTAAGCTAGAATCTTCCAAACTAATCCTCATTGCAACCTTTGGATAATTCTCAATACTCTTGACTTGAATTTATTCTTATCGCCTTTATTGTGAGTTATTGCTTAGTAAATTCTTTTAGGAGAGAAAAGTGAATTTGAGGCTCTTGGCAAATTATATGATATTAAACATAATTTGACTAAAACCTCATCTTTTTGTTGTCCACCACAATTTTTGTTTTAGGTGTTGACTTCCTTTTTACAATCGTTTATACTTTAAGTAGAAAGAATAATAAGAGTTATCGCTGGCTCTTTTAAAAATATGAAAATAATGGGTGAAAAATTAATTTGGGGCTTAAGAACTTATTATAAAGACGGAATGATAAAGGACGGCATAATATGGACGGAAAGAAAGAGAGTAGCGAAGCGGTGGAAAGAGCAAAAGACGATAAATAATTTAGTCATCAAAGTTGAATTAATAGCAAAAGTATTAAAATAATTTAATCGTTGTTTATTCGCCTCATATTCCAGCGATTATGGGGCGAATAGGCGGTAAATTAAATAATATGAAAACATTTATATCAATTTTAATCTTGATAGCTATGGCCGGAGTATTGATGCTACTGGCTATTAGAGCTATTAATATATCAGACAATAATTACTGTGCTTTATATCCAACAGCGAAATATTGTATTAAAGTGAAGGGAGGTGGAATAGAATGAAAAAAACAATATTGGCATTTAGTAATATATTTGTTTCTCAACTTGGTGAGTTTGTAAAAAAGCAAAAGGAAAATGCGGAGTCAATCGGAATTACCAAAGAAGAATTCCGGGCGATTTCTTCTCAAACATTCGCATTGCTTGGTAGAAACCATAAAGAATTTACTAAAAGGGCAGGATTTTAAGCCGTTGATTGAGGATATAACCAAACGGCGTTATATCCTTAAATGAGCGTCTTTTAGCAAGCGGGGCGTTCTTTAAAAAAATGTCAAAATGTCCACTATGTAAAAAAGATATTAGTTATCTTCTTAACCAGCAATCAGGAATGATGACCTGGGAAATGCGTAAAGGTGAAGAATATGACAATAATGTATTTAAAGAAGACAATGAAATAAATGAATGGCTATGCCCAGAGTGTGAGGGTGTGGTGGCTACTAATGGTGAAGAAGCTGATAAAATACTACAATGAAACTCTACGCTACAATTGAAAGCGAAAGAGCCAGCAAGGGACAAGGAGGAAATAAGTATCTGGCGATCCTCATAACTTGTGGCGATAGTAAAAATCCAATAACTCTGGCCCATCTAACGGTTAGAGAGGGACAGAATGATGTTAATGATGATAATCGCACAGGATATGGAGTATATACTGGAGATGATGGTGAGTGTTTATTCTGGAAGCCAATCCCTCCAAAAGGCGAAAAGCAAAAAGGCGAAATAAATGACAATGTTTTTTATTGCAAAAACTGCAAAAGAAAAACTACGTTCATTTTATCCGACAATATAGACAGCGATAAAAAAACTTGCTCTAATTGCGGACAATAGCCAAAAAGCAAAAGGCCGATAAGCATTAATGCTTGCTTGTTTATCGGTTTTTTTGTTTGTCAAAGAACTGTCAGAAATCACAATCAACAAATGAATGCCTACTAAGATAATTCAAACACTTTCATTGTATTTATTAGCGGAACCTTAAGCAATGCTTGGGCGTGTTCCGCTTTCGCTTCTCTTTAAAAGAGATCGCTTTAAATGCCCACTAATAAATACAATTTTATTCTCTCGCCCAACCACAATAGTTAGGCGCATGAAAAAATACTCAATCAATGATTGAGCGAGAAAATAAAAAAAGACTCAAAGAGTCGTTCTGTGTTATTAAGGAGAAAGAAAACTTGCGAGATTTGCCTTCTTTTTTGTGTCATTATTTAATGACTATTTAGTTTTATATTTTTATTATAAAGTATTAGAAATAAATGTCAACCACACTTGGGCACAAACGGTGCATAACTTTTTAATTCTCGCACAAATTTCTCACAAACCATCGTCTGTTGACTTATTTTTTTAAGAGAGTATTATAGAGATATAATAAGCTTTTGTGAATAAAAATGGCGGCATCAACTCACAAAAGCGGATGCCGCTTTTCTTATTAAAATTGTGTATAAAGAAAAAACTTGTTTAACTTGTAAAAAAATATTTATTCCTACAACCGGAAATGCTCTATATTGTGGAAGTCAAATTAAAAAAACTGGATGTTCCCATCTTGAATCTATCAGGTGGAAAAAAGAATGTAATAGACAAGGTCGAGAATATAGAAAATTAAATCCTACAATAAGATATTGTGAAATATGTGGTAAAATTATAGAAAGATTTCAAGTATATTATTGCAAAGAGTGTGCTAAAAAAAGATTTAAGAAAATATCTGAAAAGAAAAGGATAATAAAAAAACAGAGAAGATTAAAAATAAGATTTTTAATACTCGAAAGGGATAATTTCACTTGCCAATATTGTGGCAGAAAAGCACCCGAAGTTATTTTAGAAGTAGACCATAAATATCCTAAAAAACACGGAGGATTAGATAATGAAAAAAATTATATCACGGCCTGTAAAGATTGTAATACAGGAAAAAGAGATTATATCTTGAATGAGTTTAAAAAATAGTCCTGTGAGGATTTTTGATTGCTAAACAAATATTAATATGGCGAAACAACGATATATAAATACAAGGTTTTGGAGTGATGGTTGGATTCAGAATATTGACCCAATTGAGAAATTATTATTCTTATACCTTTTAACAAATGAACGAACTAATATTGCTGGTGTCTACGAATTACCTTTAAAAATAATGGCGGTAGAAACAGGAATAGACATCAAAGTGCTTAGTAAAATATTTCAGAAATTCAAAAAGGATAAAAAAATTGAATTCTATAATGGTTGGATTATTATAATAAACTTTATTAAGCATCAAGCTATTAATCCAAAAATAGAAAAAGGAATCGCTTATTTTATTCAAAACGAAATACCTGATTATATAATGGAAAGAGTTCTTAAAATCAATCCAGAAATTGAATATTATGAAGAGGTATATCTACCTGAGTCTCGAAAAAAGAATGTTAGAAATATTCTAAAAGAAATAGATAAGTGTGAAGATTGCAGTAAAGAATTTAACATAGAAGAGCTTGAGGTTCATCATAAAACTCCACTATTCAAGGGTGGTAATAATAATAGAGATAACTTAAAAATACTATGTAAAAAGTGTCATCAAAACGAACATCAAAAGATAGGCTATGATAGCCTATCAAAGCCTTCGAACTATTATAATACTAATACTAATACTAATACTAATACTAATATAATAGGCGACACAAGTGTCGCGAATATAAACATTAACCCCTTAATAGCCAAATTTAAAGAGATTAACCCCTCTTATGAGAAGCTATTTAAGAACACCACCCAGCGCGCCGCCCTTGAACGGCTGGTTAAAAAGTGGGGCACAGAGAGAATAAATGAAGTGATAGATATTCTGCCAAAAACCAACCTTCAGCAATATGCCCCAACAATCACTACTCCTCTCCAATTAGAGGACAAATTAGGAAGCCTAGTCAACTTTCTAAATCGAAAAAAGAATAATAATAAAGATTTTATAGCAACATGAAAAAGCTAATTTTATCAGACAGACAAATAGATTTAACTGATAGTGAGGCAGAAATAGTCAGATTGTCTATATTAGAAAAATCACCAGTCTTTATTCCAAGATTAGAAACGACGATCTCTGCTTATGATATAAAAAGATTAGAAGCAGTTGAAGAATTTTTAGGCAGAGATATTTATATAAGATTAGGAGATGGAAGATATTATGAAATAACTGAAAGCGAAGTCAAGGAATTTGATAAAAATAAAGAATGTTTTTTAACTCTTATGCCAGAATATGCCGAAAAAATAAGAAAGGAGCTTTTACCGGTTGATGAATTTCTGCGAAAACACAAAACTAAATTATTATGCGACCAGAACAAGTAAAATCATTTCTTAGAAGCCGAACAACCGAGACGATTGAAAAATTGTCGGTATTAGCGGCTCAAAATAAGCCAGACGAGGAATTCTTTCCGATTGATTTTCCGTCTTTTGATGTAGTAATGGATGGTGGACTTAGAGCTGGAGAACTTATAACAGTATCAGGTAGAACTGGAGAAGGAAAGACAACTCTTTGTCAGCAAATAGCAACTAATCTCTCAAGGCAAGGCATTCCATCTTTATGGTTATCTTATGAGATGGGGCTTTATTACTTACAGGAAAAATTTAAAAAGCTGACGAATGACGACCTATCAATTTATGCCCCCAAAAATCTTATCTCAAATGAAATCAAAGACATTGAAGAATGGATTGAGGAAGGACGAGACGAAAAGGCATGTAAAGTTATTTTTATAGACCATCTCCACTATCTTGTGCCACTTGGTGGTTCAGAAAACTCATCAATGCTTGTTGGCTCGGTTGTTAGAGAATTAAAAAAGTTAGCAGTAAGAACAAATTCGATTATCTTCTTAATTGCTCATACAAAGAAAATCTATCAGGGCGAGGCGTTAGATTTATCAAGTATTAGAGACTCGAGTTTAGTAGCTCAGGAAAGCGATTATGTCTTCTTAATTGAGCGTAAGAAAAAAGAAAAAGGCAAAATGGATGGAACCGAAGGAACAACTTATCTTAATGAGTCAATTATTTATCTTGCTAAGAATCGACGAAAGGGTGATTTGATTTATCTTAATTGTCTTTTTGAAGACGGTCGATTTAAACCTATAACAACAATTTATTCTGAAAAAGATATACCTATAACTGAATACTATGATGAAAGCTGAACAAAGATTATTTGAAGCCCGTTATACAAAAAGTTTAATTGAGATTGCCGATTTGTTTCTTAGTCGGAAAGATCTAATGGATGAAAAAGATATAGAAGAATTAGAAAAGAAGAAGCAAGTCTTAATTGATAGATTAAAAGATTATAAGATCTATAATATTCATTAAATCTTGTCGGTGCATAACTACTGTTGACTTTCGTTTGTTAATATAATAAGCTATAATAAACTAATAAAAATTATGTACATAGATTTACACCAAGCTGCCTCAGCGATGGGGAAAAAAGGAGGAGGAACAACCTTAGCGAAACACGGCAAAGAATATTTTCAAGCAATGAATAAAAGGTCAGTAGCAAGTAGGCGATTACAAAAAAAACTTCGCCTAGAAAAAGAAGCTGTAGTTCAACCTATAATAAAATGATTACAAGAAAAGAAGTTTTAGAAAAATTTACTATTGCAGAGATGGATAACATCTTAACCCTTGAAAGCGTTAAGTTGCTTCTTGAGTTATTAGATGAGAATAAAAAGAAAGAATTTGAAGTGAGATTCTATAAAGAGCCAAAAAGTTCACATCAAGCAGTTGAAGATGGACTGATGGATGAAAGTGATTTTATCAATCAAAAAGAAACACAATTCTAAAAACCTATGAAAACCTACGAACCAAAATCTACAAGTGATAAAAATCTATTTCGTCTTATTGATAGAAATGGAGACTGGACGCACTATTATCACAAACCATCAAACAAATATCTGCGTTCGGTAAATTATATCCTTGATATGGGCTATCCAAAGGGAGTAGGACTTATTCAATGGCTAAAAAGCAAAACAGCAGAAGAGGCGGAAAGATTATTAAGGTCTGCAGGAGATCGAGGAGACGCCATTCATCAGCTTATATCCCTAATCTTTGCTGGAGAGGCAAAAGATAGATCAAGTCAAGTTTTATCTGAGGACAACAAAACATTAAGATTTTTAACAAATAGTGAGTGGGACGCCATTCTTGCATTTCAAGAATTTTGGAACGACCACGATCCAATTCTTATAGTATCAGAGATGTCGGTTTATAACCTAAAAGTAGGATATGCAGGAACACTTGATGCTGTTTTAATGCTTACAAAGCAATGCGAGAACAAACTTTGTAAATGCAAAGATTATATAAATAAAATTGGAGTTTGGGATTGGAAATCAGGTGGTGGAATCTATAATTCTTATGGACCTCAAATAGCGGCTTATGGCGTTTCAGACAATCTAAAAAAACTTCTTGGTAAAAACAGGCCAACCTATACAGCAATTGCTAGAATTGGTACGAGCCATAAAAGAGGATACGAGTTGAAGTTTTATGATAAAAATGAAACGAATACTCACTACAAAGAATTTCTAGCTGCAAAACAAAATGCAGACGCAGACTACAGACCATTTGATCCAAATAAAGAAATTTATGAAATACCTGAGACACTAAATTTAGTAATTAAAAGGGTTGATGCGAAGCCCAAAAAAAATGCAATACACAATAAAGTATATAAAAAGAGAACCATTCGAGAGTCAATTCGGCCCAACACAAAAACTTAGCCTAACAACCGAGGAAAAACCTACGCAATGGCTAAGTGCGTTTGAGGGTAATTGGAATAAATCTTGGAAAAAAGGCGACAAGATTGAGCTTGCAAAAGAACAGATAAAAAAAGTAGAGAAAAATGGCAAGATATATATTAATCTTGTAGCTCCGCCAGAAGCAAGAAGTGGTGGAGTCAATATGCAAGTGATAAACACCATTCTAGAAAGAATAGATTCTATAGAAAAAAGAGTAGACAAATTAGAAGATCCACTAACAATAGATGGACCTCAAGAATCTGATTCAGAAGAGCTAGACTTAGAAGCATTAGAAGAGTTTTGCGAGAAATCCGACGAAGAGCCATTTTAACAAACTTCAATGATTATTCCAATTTGGAAAGGAAAAGTCAAGGATGGAAAACTCGAGCTTTATAATGAACGAGATTTTAAAATTTATCTTGGAAACTTGAAAGGAGAAGTTGAGATTGTTGTCCAAAAGAAACAAACAAAGCGGTCAATTCAAGCTAATCGTTATTTATGGGGAGTAGTGTATAAGCTAATATCAGAATCAACAGGATTTACAGATGAAGAGGTTCACCAAATTTTCAAGAAGAAATTTCTAACATACAAAAAGTCATATAAAGGCAAGAATTATAATTTTGTTGATTCGACAACTAAGCTAGATATATTTGAGTTCTCAGAATACATAAACAAGATAAAAGATTTTGCAGCAAAAGAGTTGGGTTGTTATATTCCAGAAAGCGACGAAATTCACCTTAGAGATAAAGAGAGTGCTATCTAACACTACTTTTGCTCAAAAATGTCTTATAAACGAATTTAGAGCG
>Ga0208957_1000580_pt1 | contig 27462 bp, 37 predicted proteins | sample RifOxyA1_FD_184029 | JGI IMG/M metagenome (GOLD analysis project Ga0208957, IMG submission 184029) | Groundwater microbial communities from Rifle, Colorado - Rifle Oxygen_injection A1 (SPAdes) | ecosystem: Environmental > Aquatic > Deep subsurface > Groundwater | place: Rifle, Colorado, United... | reverse complement strand
TTCATCTTTTGTTATTTTTTTTGCGGCTGAAAAAGCAATCAATGACTCAAACTGTTTGGGTTGCCCCAAAGTTGTTTTAAATAATTCAGGATCTCTAAAAATCATCTTGTGTCCTTTCTTTTAAAAGTTTAAAAATAGTTGTTTTAAATTATTTTTGTAACTTCTCAAACTTCACTTTTAATAATTCACAAATTTTCTTCAAAAAACTTTTATCTTTCTCATTAAATAACCTCAATATTTCTCTGTTAGTATCCTTCTCATAACCTGAAGACAAAACCTTTTCTAATAATTCAAAAAGAGGAACTTCTAACATTAAATCTAGAATTTCTGGCTTAAAATAAATATTAAATGCCCTTTTTGTGCAAAGTTCTGAATAAGGCTGTGGTTGAGGAAACACATAATAATACCCATCCTCTACAAAAAAATAAGACATGTCTTTAACATATCCTTCAAGATGAGCATCACCCATAGGTTCTTTAATACATCTCATAATTCCGAGTTGCATAACACAATCCTTGTATCCTCTGTATGTTTATAATCTCTGTGACAAAAAACCACGGGGCTTGCCCCCCGTGTATGAATGTCACTCTTAAATATTATTATATACAAAACTTCCAAAATTAAATATTTTTTTAACATCTTTTACAGCCAAAACCTTTTTTAAGCCTTCGACCTTAACATACTTACCTTTATTCTGAATTCCTATTGTCTTAAATATCTTATCCCCAATCCATACAAGATCTTTCGGCTGTATGTTATATCGCTGTCTTCTTATCGAAGGCTTAAACCCCTTTCTGTTTAATTGTAACACTCTATTATTTCTATGTTTTTGTAATATCTCTAAAGGCTTACTTCTTATTTGATGTTTACCACCTGAAATAACAAAAGCATCATTGTAATGTGTCTTTTCCAGCTTTAACTCATTTCTATTTACAAAAGTTATATGACCATAAGTAACTTTCATCCCAGGTATATCTCTCCAAAACCTTTTGTTTATTATAGACATAAAAGTCGTAGCTCTGTAGCTTTTAGGTGCTTTCAATCTTAAACCTTTTTTGTGTAGCTTCTCATGACATTTTTCATGTAAAAGTGCTAAATTTTTTACCCGATTAGAACCTTGATCCTTTTGTTGTCTTAGATGATGTACATGTGATGGATTTCCCTTAGAAAACTCCTTCCCACAAAGTTGACATAACCCCTTTTCTCTAAACATTAGATAACTCCTAACATTTTGATATTCATGAAGGTTACCCTTTTGATACTCAATGCCTTCTATATCTGGATTTTCGATCTTTTGTATATCAAATTTAGCTATTTCTAAAATAACATTTGAGATCGGTAAAAGCTTATTCAAGATATTTATCAATCTTAGGTGTGTTTGATATCTTCTCTCAACAGATGGTGGTAACCAACCTTCTTTCTTCTTCCTATTATTAAATCTAGGTTTTCTGTACCAAAGCCTATTCCTCCTACCCCTCCGATACATACGTCTTTCTCTTAATCTACTTACAGTCTTATTATCTAAAATTAAAGTGCCTGAAATTAACTCTTTTTGTCCAGTAACACAAGAAAACCCTATATTATTAAAACCTGTATCGATCCCTAATGTTACAGGCTGTACCTGATTTTCACACTCAAAAGTTAATTGTATTGTAAATGGAAAACGTCTTAAAACCCTTGCCCTCTTACTTCTCAAAAGTTTTCGTGCTTTTGCTGGTTTACATGGCATTAACGGTAAACCATTTATAGATATCACATACACATTGACTTTACGTCCCCCTGTATGTTGAGGTATATCCACATTGGGATTGTTACAATCCAGTTTAATATCTAGAGCACTGAGTTTTTCAACTCTATTTAACTCTAAATTTACAGAGCTACAAGCTTGTGGGGTACTCGTAGGTGTGTTCTTTAACTCTAATTGTAACTTCTGCATAAACTTTAATAACTTTGATTAAAAATGTTTAGCTCCCTAATCAACCAATTACTCTCAAGCCTCACGGATCAAGCCCCACCCCCCGGGGTGGGGTGATTGACTTTTTATAAGATAAAAAATTTGAGCGTCCAACGTTCTAAAATCCTCTTTAGCCATATCTTGTAACATTTTATATAAATAAGGATAATCTGAAAAATCAAGAATTACCATATTTTTATCGTTTTTGGGTTGAGAGACATTCTTTTCTTTTTCTATAAATACATCTTTAGAAGGATCTTTATGGACAATGATCTCATTAGATTTAGGATCAAGCAATTCTTTGTTTAAATTTTCAAAGGTATCCTTGAGAAGGTCACTTTTTTCTTCTGTCTTTATAAACATATCATCCTTTTTAGGCATAACATCCTCACTTATTTTATTTGAAATGTCCTTTTCTGTGACCTCTTTTTTTATCTCGGTCTCTACAACTTTAAGGGGGGCATCTTCTGTGATTTTTCTCTTCTTTCTAATCACCTCTGCCATGACCATCCCTTTTTTCTTAGCTTCTTCGAAATTAAATGATTTTAATTCATCTATTTTTTCGCCTATGTTTATAGCATTATCAGAGATGTCCTGATTTTTATATTTTTTTGAATCAGATTTTTCATCATAATAATCTTTGCACTTAAGACATTCGGGATATTTAAACCCCTTACTCTCCAAAGATATTTTTCTTCTTTTAACACAAAAATCACCTCTTTCTGAAGAGGCATTTAAAATTTTACATCTAAACATCTTAACCTCGTTTTAAAAAGTGTCTCTTAAAAATTCGGTATATCTTCTTATTTATTCTTATCTAATCGTTGAAAAACACCCTTCATAAGCAAGGGCCAGACCAAAGTAGCATCACACATAACTTCTGCTAACATAGCACCTTTCTTATCAGAACAAAACTTACCCCAGGATTGCCCCTCTGAATATGTGCAACCTGAGAGGTGTCCATAATTTGGTAGATCGGGACATATTCTAACCCCATATTTAAAGGCGGGTTTAGCATATGATTGTCCCTCCAATTTCTTTTCTCTGTTTATCGTATCTAAATAAGGACCTACCTGTTGAGCCCAATTCCTGGGAACACCGCCACCTATGGTAAATATTCCTAATGGAATATTCTTATTTACAGATGACATTATTTCAAATGTATAATCATCCAAGTCAAACATTCCATCATATCTTAATTCAGGTAAACCATTTCTTTTTCTTAAATTATTGATAGGTTTTAACTGTAAACATAACTCTGAATCAGTAAAGGCTGGTATATATATTGGAACACCACAATTATAAGCTGATTTTAAAATTGATCTGTTAGAACTTCCATCCAGACATTTTCCTAAATAAAAGGTGATGTCTTTACTTCCCATATGGAAATATTTATCTGCTAAGTTATATGAAGAACAGTTTTCAATAAAAGATCTTATGGCATCTATTAAAATTTCATTCCAAACTTCCTCAGAACGATCAGATTCCAGAGAATCATAAATACGATTATAACCTTTTTCATAAAGTTCAGAATCATTTACGGTCTTCATATCACATTTATAATGTGATAAACCCATGGCTTCTGTAAGAGAATGAGTTATCAGAGCACCCGTGGTAACAATGATATCAACCAAATTTCGTTCAATCATCTCAGAAATAATCAAGCTCATCTTGGCGATTGTCATTGCCCCAGAGATGGTCAAAACTCTAAAACTGGGCTTCGAATACATCTGGTATAATACATTTGATGCCTCCCCCAAACAACGACCCCCAAAAGAAGTTTTAGACATAGCTGTGAGCATTTCATCAAAATCAGAAATATCCGATAAATTTAAAGGTTTTAACTCCTCTAATTTTTTCATTGTTGAGCCTCTTCTATTTTGACTATTTTTTCTAGCTTAAGCAAAGACCTTCCAAATTCAAGAGCTTCAGCCTTTAGACGTTCATCTAACTTTGTATCATTTATAGATTCTGTCAAATCTTTTAATAAAAGCTCTTCTGAATTTAAAGTATTTACCCCAATTTTTGCCTTCTCTTCTTCAGACATAGAAGTTGTATCAGGTTTTACATATCTTTTGGCTACATGATACTCATTAGAGTTACTTTTTGCCCGAGGGTCATCATCATATAATAATTTTTTAACGCCTTCTATGGCTACAAACTCTGGCCTTATAGGCTTATTTGTATCTAATAATAAAACACCTTTATAATCAGTTTCCCCAAATTCTATTTGATATGGAGATCCTGAATAATGTGCATTTGGAAGAAGCTGTTGACGTTCATGTATGTCACCCATAGCCCAATAAAAGACTCGCTCATTTGGAATTATTTCATTACCTTCAGGGAGAGGTATCCCAGAAGATAACATAGAGCCTCTAATAGCCATATGCATAACAACCACAACATTATTCAAGTCGTTTTCAATGATATAATTACTAATATCTAAAGGGGTTAATTTACGTTTGAAGGGTGCTAACACAAATATTTGACCATCTATATTTACATGCTTTATCTCTGTGTCTACAACAATTAAACGGTCTTCTAATTGATCTAATTCAGACCAAATCACGAGTTCATGTAATGCTGAATCTTCAGGACCTTCATCATGATTTCCTCTAATTAGAAGAATACGCAATCCCATATTTATACCTTTGGTTAAGGTTGTATATGCTGCATATTTTTCTATCTTAGAAGGAACACTTCTATCGAAAAGATCTCCGGCAATCACCAAAGTCTCTATCTTCAAAGAAACCGCTTTCTCAAATATTTTCATTAAAGAAGCTATGGGCCTCTTTAAATAATCATCCTCTGAAAGTGTAGTACGACAACATCCAAAATGCAAATCTGCTGTATGTATAAATTTCACTTGATCCTCCAATCAATAATTATTTTTTCTTAATTCAAGGGCATGAAAAGCTTTTTGAAGCTTAACACAACGAGAAACAAAATTTTTGGTCTCTTCTATAAACTCAGGGGTCGTTGTGTCTATAATCACTGGCTCTCTTAGAACTGTTTTTAAAATAACATCTACTGCTTTTTTATTTTTGCCAGAAACATTCATTTTGTTCATATATCACCTTCTACTGGTTTTTCAAACTTCTTTTTTTTGGGGACGACCTGTCTCATTTTTCGTCTCTGTAAGACTCTAGCTGATTTGATCTCTTTGTCTAAAACAGTATCATCTTCAAATTGATTAAAATCATCTCGTTCAAAATCAACAATATCTTCTTTTGAATCGACCTCTTCAGTAATAGAAGTATCCTCTAAGATATCTTTATCACTTTCTCCATTTTCCCTAGACTTTTTTGATTCTCTTGTTAATTTTCTATCTAAATCCTTTTTTACAGAACGATTTTTAATAAGTTTCAATTGATCGCATCTTGCCGATATAAGACTCCCCCTTACTTCTTTATCCAAAAAAAGTTTATAATTCCCCCGATCGCATAAATAGCCTTGGATTAATAATGGTTGTTGTTTGATAAATAATAAATCTGAAATTTGTGTTAAAAAAGAAGTTTTATCCGAGAATACTAATACCCTGCGCGGTCTTAAATTCTCAACTTTATTTATAATAAAATCAAATTTATCTTGCTCGTTATTATTCAGATCATGATATATATTGTCCATCTCAATAAAAATATGTAGAGTGTTATATAACCAATAAGTTGAGGCGTCTAAATAAGTTCTATCTCTATCAGAGACAACAAAAAAAGTGTGTTTATGAAGTTCATATAAATTCAGAGCTAATTCATCAATATTTTTAAAAGAAGGTAAACTCAAAAGATTTTTAATATCAAAAACGTCTCCTAATTTAGATTCATCAACAAGAACATCTTCTAAAGAAAATATTATCAAACACGTTGTTTGATTATTCTCAAAACATAACGTCTTTTTTATACCAGTCGTCATAAATTCACCTATTTTAGGGATTAATCTTCGACAAATTATTCTGGAACAACATAAAAATTATTCTCGTCACAGTCACAATCTTCCCTCAAAAGAACAAGACATCTCTTGATACTCTTATAGGTCGTTCCAAAACTTTGTGTGCATTTTCCACATTTCCCACAAGTAACCTGAACTCCATCAACCTCTCTACCCTTATCATTTTCTAAAGTTATATAATCAACATCACATTCAACTCTTGCCATAATATCCCCCCTATAATTATCAATCACCAAAAATTTCATGGATCATGTTTTTGATCCAATTTATTTTTACGAGTGATAATTTAAAATGATTTTTGAGGATTTCTTCACTGTTTAAAGACATATTTAATTTATCAGGATTAATTATGAATATCGAGTAACCATCCGACCTCTCTTCCCCAATTTCAAGATAATCCATGATTTTTTCTGAAAAATATCTAAAGACTGCCTCAGCAACATACCTAAAATCTAACATCTTGATGGTGTCATGTCTGGAGTCAATCCATGAACATTTAAACAAATCATCAACACCGGATTTTGTATTAAAAATAGATGGATATCGACCACAGCAAATTATATCAATAATAAAAGGGTGACCTTGCTCTATAAATACCAGCTTTTTGTCTGGGATTTCCATACAAAAAAAGCTTCGTTTCAACATGCGAAAAATAATACCGTACAGCCAAGAACATTGTTCATCATTAAATCCTAATAATGCCTTGATTGCTGATGTGTCTATATTGGTATCGACAATAGCATCCATAAGAAATCTCCTATCTTTTTAAAAAGGCTTTACCTTCAAAAAATCCTTCAGATAAACATCTTTTGTGATTCCTAAACGTTTTTCACAAAAGATTGATAACAGTATTTTCAAAACAACTCAAAACTCTTACTCCTATCAAATAAAAACAGAATAAAATTGTTAAAGTAATCAATACAAATAATACCTTATCTAAAGGTGTCTTAGCATCTTTTGGAAAAATCATAGGATAACCTTTATTTTTTTGTTTTTTTTTTTGAATAATATGGAAAATATTTCTAGAATTGATTTTACAGGAAAGCCTTTTTTAATATGAATCCTCTAACTCTTAAATATCTTCAAAAAAAGTTATCTCGTGTAGGTCTCTACCTGCTCTCTTCTCACCCATCACCAGTTTTCCCCACCCACTCCAAGAATTATATGTTTTTGCCCCAGGAAAAAGTTTTATTATGACATCCACAACTTCTCTAGGATACATATTCACCGCTTGATAATATGGAAAACCCGTGGTATCCTCAAACTCTTTTCTATCCATTAAAAATTTACCATTTAGATAAAAACGACCGTGTATTATCACAAGTTCATCTTTTGGATAAAAAAATACGATATCTTTCAAATAATTTATCTTAGTATCATTATTATCTTCATAATCATTATAAAAATGTTCGTCTATAGCCGTACCACAAACACATTTTTGTTCTGGAAAATGATAAGTTAGGCTAAACATCGTATTCTCATATTCAAACATCGCTATATCTTCTTTAGGTCTGCTATAAAACATTTCTCGGCATCTAATAACTTCCCTAGCTGCTGATGTTATACCAAATGAATTCATCCATCCTTCAATACAATCACAATCTAATCTCCAATCATCCCCCTCTTTCTCTTTAATATCAAGCCAAACTTTAGAAGATATTACAATATCATTCTCAGGATCAGACCACGAACTCCCGCTATCTCTACCTCTTGGAAACTCTTCTATGGTCAATCTAAACATTGGATAAGTCTTCTCATTCTTATTACAGGTGACGGTCATAACCTGTAATGGTGAAAGATCAACATCTGCTGTTTGTCTATCTTTTTGTTGTAATTTTAAGAAGTCTATTAGACGAGCAACTTCTATCATGCCCTCCATGTTTAAAGAAATGTATAGATTACTATAAATCTGCATGAATTCTTCATCTACACTATTTTTCTGAAATACCCATGACCCACCAAAATCACCATCTGCTATTATTATCTTATGTATCGGAAAGAGCTTATTAGCAATCTCATTATTCATGATATCACCACTACGTTTATTTATATGTTTTAAAGTTTTAAGTTAAATATTGTAATTGATACAACCAAAAATAATATAACACATTTCTATTTAGATATTGTTAGTGTTTATGTTTATATAAAGGAGAAACCAGTAAATGTTTGTTAAAGGAACTTCTCATTTTTTATATCAAGGGTTTAACATCATAAATTTGGATGATTTCACAGACGAGCAAATAAAACCTGCATTAAAAGGTCTAGCTATAGCCTCCAGTATGATAAGAAACAGTGGATTTTCAAAGCTTCTATATGGTGATATAATTTTCTCTAAAAATGTTGAAGAAGAAAAAGACGCTGGTAATGAAAAATTTGCTGGGGGCCATTACCATATAGGAAAAGACCTATTTGTCATATATCCTGAAGCTGAAATATGGAAAGACCCTTTACATGCTTTACAGGGTTTTGTTCATGAATTAGGACACCGTTACTATTTTAAGGTTTTATCTAAAGGTTCAAGACTTAAATGGATCGAAAGTTTTGGGTTAGAGACAGAAGATTGGGAAAGTTATCAGAAAAACCTTTCAGAAGCAAATACAATATCTATAGCAGAAAGGTTGGCCTGGTGGAAGATTATAGCCACAAAAAAAGTTTGGGGTAAACCCGGTATTGTAACCACAGAAATAGAAAAAAAGTTGGGGGAAAGACAAGGTGAAAAATTTCAAGAATGGATATTCTTCTATATAGGAAACGACTGGTATAATTATGAAGATTTTAACTTGTTGATGTCTAGAGAAGTAGTATTACCCGATGATGAGGACTTGTCTAAATGGTCGTATAAAGGTAAAATTTGGACTGCCTTTGATCTTTCAGATAAAACAAAACTCGAAAATTCAAAAAAACAATTTATCAAAAAAGAGTTGGGAAAGGTAAAGGTCAATAAACTTCTGGCAAACATGCCCGAACCTAAACTTAAAGGTATAACTGATTACGGTTCTAATAACGCTTCAGAAGATTTTGCAGAAACTTTCTATCTTTATATTATTAAAAATGAAAGGATTGAACCCAATTTAAAACTGCGCTTTGAGCGTACTGTAAGAGGCTGTTATAACATAAAAAAGTTAGGAGCATCTAAAGCCAAGGATAATCATTTTTTCTTTCAAGGATTTAATATAATAAATGCCAATAATTTTAAAGACAAAACCTTAGAACCTATTTTAGGTGGTATTGAATTAGCTTCTAAATTATTAAAAAATAATGGATTTCCCAATCTAATTTATGGTAATATATTCATCACAAAAAATATGGACAAAACAACAGATGCACTCGGAGAAAAATCTGCTGCTGCCTCCTATAATGTGAATAAAGACTGTTTAACCATATTTCCCATAATTAAATATTGGACAAAAGATTATGCTAGAACAATATTACATGAATTGGGCCACAGACATTATTATCGATTTCTCTCGAAAAATTCTAGACTCAAATGGCAAGAAAGTTTTAGAAAAGAAAGTCCTGGATGGGAAAATTATTTGAAAGATGAAAGAGCTTTTAATGAAATTTCTGTAGAAGAAAGAGAAAAGTGGTGGCGGGTAATAACCAAAGAAGGTATATGGGGAGACGCTGAAAAAACAGAGTATGCTATTAACAAAAAACTTGGAAAAAGACAAACAGAAAAATTTCAAGAATGGATATTTTTACACATAGGAAAAAAATACTATAGCTATACAGAATTTAATTTATTGATGACTGTCGATCTAAAAAATAAGAGGGCAATGAATGATATTAAAAATATGTTTATACAAAGTAGTAAAGGAGTCGTTCCATTAACTATAGAATGGAGTGATAAAATAATTTCACCAAAAAAAGATACAAGCGTATCGGGATATGGGACAGCAAATGATAGAGAGGATTATGCAGAAACCTTTGAGCAGTATATCATGAGATATACTTCTATTGACCCTTTTCTAAAAATGCGTTTTGAGCGAACGATCAGAGGAAAATTTAATGTTAATGCTGTTAAAAAAGATGATATCGAAGAGTGTTTGTAGCCTATTCCTCACCAATCAATTTCCAGGAAGGATATACTTTTAACTTCACCTTTTTTAATATCTCAATATCACAGCTAATAACAAATATTTTGATAGAAACCTTTCGATCTTTAACATACCACCTATAATTTGGCGGATATACATGTTCACAGCCCGGAAGAACATCATCATAAAAAGCTTCTCGCTGAAAATGATATATTTTACAAAGGGGCTTGTCCATCATAGATTTTTTTGAAGGTATATTACAATGAAACTCAGCAACTCCCTTCATAGAATCCTCATTTGGAGCAAAATTAGCATTTTTAATCAAAGAAATTAAATCAACAACAAATTCTCCCCCTTTAGGTTCATGGGGTAATTCTATTATAGAAGAATTGGTGTACATATATTAAACCTCTCCTATCTTGCTATCTATTACTGAAATACACACAGACATACAAAAATCTTCAGAGACTCCTAACCCAATAACTCTCCTGTCATGTTGACTCATGATAGCTGTATTCCAATTTTTCCCATCAGAGGCTATATTAATGAATAATCCTCTCTTAACCAAATCATTCAAGAGAAGCACACAATCTCCAGTATCTTGTGTTGGCATAAAGTCACTCTTATCCTCTGATTTTCTACCTAAAACTTTCGATAACAAAGAATTCATTTCTTGCTTGCTTAAAACATTATTATTCATAAAAATTCCTATAATTTTTTAGGGTTTATAATAATCAAATTCAAATTGTTAGAATTTATGAACTGACCAGAAACTTCATCTATACTATCTTTTGTTACAGCCATGACTTTTTCTGTCTCTTCCTCTATATTAAGAAGTCTACCTTCCAACAGAGCTGTTTCCCCCAATATATTAGAATATCTTAGAGAATCATCTAGCATCATTTCAACACCACCTAAATACTGATTCTTAGCATCAGAAACTTCTTTATTCGTCACCCCCTCATCCCTAAATTTTTTTAATTCTTCGACAATACTGGAAAAAGCTTCTTTTGTTTTATTTCTACCAACTCCAGCATAAACAGCCATTTCGCCAGCATCTGTATGAAGATTTAAAAAAGAGTTTACAGTATAAGCCAATCCCCTTTTTTCTCTAACAGCTTGAAATAACCTGCTACTCATACCTCCACCCAATATATCACTCGCTACATTCATCGAGTAGCTTCTTTTGTCTGATCTAGACATAACGGGTAATCCCACACATAAATGACATTCGGCAATATCCCTATCTACCACAGATATCTTGGGTTCACATTGATTTTTAACAACTTTGGTATAAGCAGGTTTTATCCAATTATTAGAACTGTACCTTCTAAATTTATTTTCTAACAGACTTTTAACTTCTCTGATATCAAAATTACCGACACAAGACACAACAATATTTTTTGGCGTATAATTCTGATCCATAAAATCAACAATTGTCTCTTTATCTATACCTTTTAAAGATTCTATTGTTCCCAAACCGGATTTTCCCAACCGATTTCCTTCCCACATCTGAGATGACAATAAATCATAGGCATGAAGATGATAATTATCAGCCCTGGTTGATATTTCTTCTATGACAACCTCGCGTTCTTTATCGATATCTGCTTCTCTCATAAGAGGATTTACCAAGAGGTCTATTAAAATGTTAACTCCAATTTCCCAATTACGAGAAGGAACTTTATTGTAAAAAGCTGTTAACTCCCTGCCAGTCATGGCATTAAGGAAACCACCTACACCCTCAATTGCTAACGAAACACTCTTTGATGTAGGATAATTTTTTGTCCCTTTAAATACCAAATGCTCTATAAGATGACATATACCCCAATTAGCATCAGTTTCATAGCGAGATCCAATACCTACCCAAAACCCGGTAGAGACTGTTCTACTATTCGGGTTTTGGCAAGCAATGAATCTCATACCATTATCTAATATATACTCTTTTGGTCTCATTATAATCTATCCTTATCTTTTAAAAGTTAATAATTAAATTTTTCACAGTTTATTAATTAAAGCAAAGCCCTTTTAAAAGATATACACTACAAGATCAATCAAACAACGGAAGGGTATTTTTAAGCAAGTTATATAATTGATCAGACATCTTAAACCTTTTTCTGTTAATCTCAAGACTTTTCAAGATATCACCATCGCTATGTCTGGTAGCAGCGGCTTTCCAATCAGCGAGCATAACAATAAGATGAAGCATATTCATATCAGAAATACCATTCTCAAAAAATTCAGGATGGTGTGAATTATTTTTATAATGATGTTCTAAAGCCACATTCATTTTTTGTAAACACTTTTTATACTCATCACCTCCATAGGTTAACTCTTTTAATTTGGGTGTGAATTCATCGAATATTTCTTTCTCGGGGGGAAACAATTTAGACCGATCATGCTCTAAACCTTCTTTGACCATATTAAATATAAACTTAAAAAGATAAAAATTAACTTTTTCAATGTGTTGCTCTGTATCATTTTTGCTATCGTACATTATGATTTTTCTTCCTTAAAAATGAATTGTTAAACCAAATTTTTTTTCTTTAAGACCTGCTAGATTCTTAGGCATTACTGCCGACCATATGGGGCCAAAGACCCCATTGCTCAAAAATTTGTTTTTGTATTTAGCCATATTGCTTTCAGGTGATCCACAATCTCCACTGTCGTGACAATAATAAAGCCCATCGTGTAACTCCCCTGAAGCTTGATAAGCCATTAAATGAGCAGTAACACTTTGGATATTTTTACCCTTGGGATATTTTTTTCTCACACATTTTGATAATATTCCCCAACTGTCCTGAGATAAACGGGTTGCTAAAATATAGCCCAAAATCATATCTGTCTCTATATCCTCTATATAACACCCCTCCAATTCTGGTATTGTAATAGAACCCAATTCTGCTGCGGTCAATAATAATATTGATTCTGAATTTGGGTATTCACCTATACCAGCCATTTCTTTTGTGAACTCTATCAACCTCAAAAACTCACTTGATGTTATTCTATGAGTTTTATATTTTTTATTGTCCTGAAAAACACGAGCCCTTTTATGTTCTTGATGTAACAACCTATTACCATTATCGTCGTGATTAGCTACAACAGATGTCTTATAAACATACTCACTTCCAGCCTCCACCATCTCTAACTTTTTACTATAAGACTTTAACACACACGATAATAGATGAGGAGACCACGTTATAGCTATCGGAGGATTTGTATCCTTTAGATAAAATTCTGCAAGGTCATCCAATAAATTTATAAATCCTAAATAATCTTCAGCACGTTTAATATAATAATTCTGAGAAAAAGTGATATAACCCATGTCTTGCTCACATATTGAGCTAAATGTTTCTCTTACAACTCTTGAAACAGTTAGATATTTCCTCATACCCTCAGAATTTATATCTGGAGGTTTAATTAAATCAACCAAAAAAGCTCCAACTTGATACTGTTCAATCAATCCTATCGCTTTATAAGGAGCATCCCATATAGAAGATAATGAGACACAATTTATGCCCAACTGACCAGCTGCTATGTAATTAGAAAGCATTGGAGTTTTTTCAACCAGATTGCCGTGTTTCTCTAATATCTTTCTTAAAGAGAAAACTTTATCCATCATCGTCTACTCCTCCTTTTCTATTACAGTTTCAGGGAGTCCCAGAAAACATTTACAAGCAACATCACCTTCTCCAGGATTACTCCTTTCTGTGCAAGTCTTATTCATGAAATAAGAACATTCCCCACAAAATTGTGTCCATGATTCAGAGCTCTTTCTATTAAAAAACTTTTCGAAGGCTTCCCCCGTATTTAATTGTTCTCTGAATTCACTAAGAAATTTTCCTTCTTTTCTAACCATATTGTAAATATCTTTCCACACATAAGTTTTACTATCAAAACCTGGTAATGTAAAATGATATTTCCCTTTTTCTACTGAAACCTGACCGGTTAATACTGCAAATTGGAGCACATCCCATGATTTCTCATAACCATGTCCTATATTGAAACGTAAAGTACATGATTTAAAGGGGGGAAATACTTTATTTTTTAAAATTTTTGCATTCACATAGATATAAACATCTTCCTGATACCTCTCTACTTTAGAGATATTCTCTTCCTTGTCATAACCCTTTTTAGGGGGTGTAATCCATTGAAATTTTACACGAAGAGATGGAAATTGTCTTGCTGAAAAACCACCATTTTCTTCCTGGGAAATAAAGGGTGTTCCTACCCCGAAAGTTCTTAGCTGATTTACAGCTATGACCATAATACCTTTACTTTGCAGCTTTTTCATAATCAAAGGAAAATTTTCAGAAAGCAGTCTTGCTATAAGAGCCATAGAACTCGCTGTATCTTTTTTAAATCTAGCCTCTGGGAGCATAGAAGCGATACTGTCCACAAATACTGCTAATTGTGGGTATAAATTAACTGGAGACCAATCGGGCATTTGATCTGCCATACGACTGATGTATAAAAAAGCTTGCTCACCAGTATCAGGACCATAAATTCGGTAAGCATTTGGATCATTCAATTTCTCAGTGGAACAGCCTATATTTTGCATATACCAAAAATCAGCACCACCCTCATAATCAAAATGTACCACAGGTATATTCTTCAAAAAGCATTCTCGAATTATCTCAAAAGTTGCAGTTGATTTCCCACAGCCTTCTGAACCAAAGATCGTCGTCCATCTCCTAAAAGGAAACCCCCCTCCCAAAATAAGATCAAAACTTAATGAACCAGAGCTTATACAATTTTGAGAACGATAGCCAGTTATAGAAGTATTTAAGGGGCTCATTTTCAGAGATTTTTCAACCAACTTTGCTGCTTTGGCAAAAGAAAAGACAAGTATCTTTTTCTTCCCATCTTCATCATCTTCTTCATTTTCTATAATAGGTGCTGTGGTCTTTTTCTCATTTTCTTTTTTTGCCTTGTCTTTTTTGAAGATACTTTTATTATCTGGTAAATTAGACACATCCGTTTTAGATTCTTCGTCTATCACGGGTAAAACAGCTTCTTCTGAATTAATTGCTATTTGATTATTAATGACATTCGTTGTGATACCATTTATTTCTTCTACTGTTTTATTTACAAGTTCACAAACACCCTCCACAACTTCTTGCATCACCTCATTTTTAATCTCCAACTTTTTCTTCCGATCTTCAACAATATCTTTTAATCTCGATCCTTCATTTTTAGGAGGAATACTTCTTTTTAATTTTCCTTTTTTTAGCTTCTTTTTAGAAATTATTTTATGTTTGGGTTTAATCTCTTTAACCTTTTCTGTAGGTTCTTCTAAAATCTTATTAACAGATTCAGATTGGTTATCATTTTCTTCGATAAATTCTATAACTTCTTCATTCTTAATATCATCTGTGTTTTCTTCTGTTTTTGCTGGAACAGTATCTATAGAAGTATCATTACTCATAAATGTCTCCTAAAAGTATTTTAATAAATTTTGAGATTTAAGATAAAAGATAGATTTACAGAAAAATCGAAGGGGGGAAGGATACCCTAAAAGATCAAGCCCAACTATTTTTTACATAAGACATAGCATCTTCTATAGAGTCTAAAAGGAGAGCATAAGCGGCTTTTTTATCTTCTGTATCAGATTTATTTAATATTTTAACAGTACTATCATAAATATCACTCAATATTGTTAATACTTTTCTAGGATCAACCGGTCTATCACCAACTTCTTTTATAAGCTTATCCATCCACATTTGTCTTGCAACAATATAAGAAAATACAGATAGATCTTCATAACCTTTATTTTTTAATGTGTCTGAAACAACTTTTGATATTTTAAATAAATGCATGTTTTACCCCACGGCTGTATAATTGTGAATAACAAAGATCAAACTATAAATTAGCCACAAGATAAAAAAATAAGGGAGTGTTAGTCATATTTTAATAAATAGAAAGGCGGACATCTCATTTTTTGGTAGGTCTAGGTGGTTCATTATGACATCTGGTTTTGTTAAGCTGTGTTTCCCAATCCATTTTTAAATCATAGACTTCCATAACTTTTTGCATGTTCTTTCCATGAATTCCATCATGTCTCTCCCAAAATTTTACAGGGTCATCTTCAATGTAAACAGGATAATCACCCCAATCAAAAGTGTCACATGCTACAATCATCCATCGAGCATTTTCACTTTTTCCTCGTTCTAACCATGACCTAATATCATTCTTTGTCGTGCTGTCCATTAGACCTCCTTGTTTGTCCCTGATTTAATTGTTGATTCTTTTTCATTCACTTCTTTTATTATATCCCAATGCTTTTTATCTTTTTTGAAATCATATGCTCTGTATGCATCATCCTCATAAGCATCCCACAGGTCTTCACTTGTTGATGTTGCTTGCCAACAAACAATAAAATTCTCGTCTTTTTCTAGCCTCTCTCTCAAATGATTAGCCATTGGCAATAAATGGGGTGAAAAATCCTGTAATTTTACGAAACAATCTATAATTTCTCTAACATCTTTGCCGTAGACCATCCCAAAATCAAAGGATACATGAAGCAATATACGTTCTTCTCTAGAAAGTCTAGCATCGTGCTGCATATCAAACAACTGCTTAAAATTAAATAAAGAAAAAGGAATTTTATATTTTTTGCTAAAGGTGTCCCACATCTTAAAGGAAAACATAAATCCATTAGGATAATCATATGATTCCCATAAACCTTCCTCTGGAACAATAAACATTGTGGTCTGACTCATTTTGTTCCCTTTCTATGGATTGTTATATTATGAACACCTATACAAGGGGTTTTCGTGTCATACATCTTATCATGATTGCTTATTTTTGACCAATTCTCAAATTTTATCTTCTCCCTATAAATTTCGTTATCAGACCCTCTTAAATGAACCGTATAAGCTTCTTGCTTATCACCTGCTTGCTCATCATCACTTTTTAATTCAAATGATGGCCACGATGGATTTTTATCATTTCCTGATAATCTTTCTGTCCGATCGTGTACCAATTTTCTTATTTTGTATTTATACCATGTTTTATAAACAGGCTCTTGCTCATAAACAGGTTTATTGTAGGGCTGTGATACAACCTTATATGTATCTTCATCACAAAATTTATCCTCAAAATAACCATTTCCCAAATCAGTCTTTCCACACACAACCCGTTTCGTTCCATCCTTCACCTTTACATCTTCATAAGCAGTCTCATTGTGAGAAAAGACACTTTTATGAGAATACACCTTTTCCTTTTTCTCTATATATTGAGCATTACTAGGCATATTCCAATCTTCTTCTATTTCTGTCTTATACTTTAATATTTCTATACTTCTTTCCCAACTGTGTCTAATCACAGTCAACTCTACTTCTTCTGAACTTATACAGATACTCAAAAAAATAGAGAAAAGAGCGAGGATAGAAACAACACATAAAGTCTTTAGAGTAAGATATCGTCTTTCCCTCCCATTAATTTTATGTGTCTTATTTATACTCTTAGGAATATTAGAATAATTGGGATATTCAGATTGAAATCTACCTGTCATCGCTCGATTACCAAGATCAGAAATATTTTTAGACACAACCTCAGAACTTTTTGGGGTATTATTCTCAGTATAATCTTGGACTTTTCGTTTAACATCCTCATTATTTAGGGCATCTCCACAAGATGTACAAAACTTTTCCCACCCCTTATTATCTGCATCACAATGATCACATTTGATACCTGGACCAGAATAAGCTTTTTCTATCTCTGATACATCTGTTATAGCTCTTTCTCCATCAGGAAGATAAAATCTTACATTTTTTCCCCTACTTGCCCAGCATCCTCCACAATGTGTGTTTGGACCATAATTTCCAGTCCGTTTACATATGGGACAATCCCATCTACCAGCATATATAGACATTGAACACTCCTTTTTTGTAAAAATTGAGGACAAAATAAACAGAAATGTTAAAATTTGATTTTACAGGAATGACCTAAAAAACGATGTAGAATTTTAGTGGATGGTTTATACTGTGTAATTTTCTATAAAAGAAGCGAGCTCTCTTTGATTACTCCCTACAAATTTATTGATATATTCACCGCCATACCAATACTGAATCTGTGGTAATCTCACTGCTGAAAAGAGCTTTCTATGTTCTTCTGATAATAACACAGTACAAATTGTATTACTTGGCAATTCTGTGTATAATTTATCATACTTAGAATCAAAACGAGGCTTTCCAGAAAGGAGCAAAATAAAACCCTCAGAACAAGAACCTATTTCTTTTCTAGCCTCTTCTGGGGTATAAAACTTAAAATGTTTTTGCAGTTCCATATTAACCCCCTATTATTTTCTCCCCTTCTTAGCAAATTCTCTAGCACAAGGAATATAACCAGAGCATGACAAACAATCTTTCTTACTCGTAAAATTACCGATACCTCCATATTTACAATTCTCGGGGGTTACCCCAGAAGGTTTTGTGTTAGGAGAAGTTTCTGTTTTATTTACGGGTGGAACACTTTCTGGCTTTTTAACATCTACCTGTTTAGATTCTACCTGTGTGTTATTTACAACTTCATTAGAAACAGATTCATCGTCTGGAAAATAGGGTACGTCATCAAAAGAAGGTGCTGCTTGTTCTTGTGAATAATCTGCTGCTGCCTCGATTCCAGAAGTTGATGTCTCCTCAAATTCTTCAGGAATGTCATCATTATCTGGTACAACCGGCTTTACCATTTTAGGAGGAACATTCACCGAAAAACTACTAGGAACATTTGGCTTTTGCTTTATCTGTGCTTGTGCAACCGTTAACTCTTCAGGTTCAACTTCATCGGGTGCTAAAGCAGCCACAGGATTATTTTTGAGTTCTTTTTCTCTCTTCTTTTTTGCTACTTCTGCAAGATGTTCCGGTTCAAAATAACCGCATCTTTGCATCGTTTTTCTTAAAGACTCTGGAGAATCAGCCTTGGCTTTTAAATGAAAAGATATTTGTTTATAACTTCTCTCCTTTTCGGTTAAGGGTCTCAAACCTGATCCATCGGGTGGAAATGATATTTTCCAGATATCTCTCTTATCTTTGGCTTTCGGATTATTTTGAATCAAAAGATCGATTCCATGATCAGGATCAGCAACATCATCAGCATTTATCTTTTTCAAAATATCTTCAATTTGCTTATTCATAGCAGGATTGATTGCTAATCCTCTAACTGGATCAGGTTCACCATATTTGGCGAGTTCCATGTCTATAAAACTAGCATACATTACCATTGAATATGCTTCCCCCTGTAAATGTAAATCACAGGTGAATGGTGTTATAAAGCCATCTTTCCAAGGATTCCAAGAAGGACATAATTTATAAAAGGGCTTATGTGTTTTAGAATACAATGTATGACGTGCCATAGGCCACATGCCTCCTATAGCTCTAACCCTTTTATCTTTTCCAGGTACGAAGGTTAACCACTGTACCTCCTCTTCCCATTTAACATCGTCGAGATACTTTCTGGACTCTTTCCATTTTTTCATACCGAGGGGAACACCACAAGAAGGACAGATATTAGCTTCAGCATTAGGAAGTATAGCATAGCATACAGGACACTTCTCCATAATGATTCCTTTCATTTTTTTAGATTTATTAATTATAATGGTTATAATTTACAGAAAATTTTTAAGAAGTTATTATCTTCAATATTTTTTGTATGAATACTTCTGGACTCTTTTCATTTACGGGATTTTTTCCACATAGCCCATACCTCAAATTAATTATTTTCTTTTCTTCTTCAGTTAAACCATTTAATAAGCCAAAAGTCATTCTCTGTGGGTCTTCCTCAAATTCCTCATACACTTCTACATTTTCATCTTCTAGCATAGAAAATAACGTGACATTCTCATCTTCACCATTATTTTCTATGGGATCACTTAGTGACTTTGGATGTATCATGCTAATCTGTGTCTCAATCTCTCTATATTTTTCTATATTTACACCCGTCGTCTTTAAAAATTCATCTTCATCTAATGACCCTTCTTTCTGCAACTTATCATGTTGAAATTTTAACTTCTTATACATTTGCCATATTGTAGGTGGTAAAGAAATAAAATTTGAACGTTTTTTTATTAAATATAATATAGCCTGTCTAACCCAAAATTTAGCATAAACACCAAAACTACGTCCCTCACTAGGTTCAAAGTATGAAATTGCTTGCATGAGACCTATTAGACCGTTCTGAAAACTGTTATATATCTTAGACTGTTCGTTTTGGTTAAGATTAGATTTACTGGCAGCTATTTTAACAGCATGTTTTAAGACCAATCTTAGAAATGGCTGAGCTATTTCAGATCGAATTGTATCTACTGTAGATAAAGATCGTCTTAAAAAAGAAGTTAGATGAAAAAGAGATCCAACCGGATCAATTATACTCTCTATATATTTTAACTCATTATTTATCAAATCAAATTCAAGATTTATCTTATTTAGAGTTAAAGAATCTTCTGAAATTATTTTATTAAGCTTGATTGTTTTTTCTTGATATTTTAAGAGAATATCATATAATTTTCTTATCATCTCCTCTTTTGTAGATCTATATAAATTAAGTTTTTTGAATTCGTCATAAACAGTTTGTCTATTTGAATATACTGAAGAAAAAATAAAACCAGCAGATAACTCTAAAAAATTAAGGTCATGCTCTTTCCAAATAAGAAAAGGGGAATCTTTCGCTTTACAATCATAATCATCCTCACTAATTCCTAACTCATTAATAACAGCTTCTTTACAAAAAAATCTTTTACCGTGTGTTGAATTCATCAATATTTCGCCCATTAAATCAGATAAATATTTTTCCAGCCATCGAGTATGTTTTAATATCTCTTTGATACAATTTTCGATGATTATGTTATATTTATCAAATAGTATTAAATTATCGTTTTCCGGAAATTTATTCACAACATTATAAAGATCATCGATTATGTTTGTACTCAAAGACCTCATAAAATTAACTCCTCACGATATATTAAAACGATCTAAAGATATCTACATTCACATTGTTAAATCAACTATAGAAAGTGACAAATATGGTATCTACAAAAAGATTATAGGAATAACAACGTCTAAAAAGAAAATCTCAATAAAGATATATAATCCAGATACAGATGTTAAAGCTATGTATAAAAATTGTTTTGTATGGGTACACTGTAACTGCGAGTATTTCACCTATAATTTAGAGACTGTTTTGACAAGACACGGTTCATCCTCTATAATTGATTCTAATGGGGCTAATCCTAGAGAAAAAAACCCGCACGGTAAAATTCATCTGTGTAAACATCTTGTTGCTTTTGTGCTCTATGGTTATCTTAAAGTTAAACCAAAAAAAATAAGACAAGAAGCTACTATACCAATTACTCTCCTAAAACAACCACAACTCCCAAAGTCTTTAGAATATTTACATGCTAATGCTAAGATGATTGACACCCCCTCACATAAACTCAAGCCAATAATTATTGAAAAGAAAGAGACTCTTAAGAAAAAAGAGACCAAAATCCACAAAGAAATAAAAGCTAAAGAAAAGATATTCAAGAAACCTGAAATAAAGAAAAATAAACAACCTAAAATTGAAAAGATAAAAACTGTTTATAAAAGAAGTGAAAATCCAAGGGTAAGTAAGGTATCTGAGCCAAAGGAGGGAAAATAAAAAGAGGTTAATTTAAAAGATTAACAAATTCTTTACCGGCCTTAAATTTAATACGCTTGCTGGCAGGAATTTTTATTTTCTTTTGTGTCTGTGGGTTTATCCCATTACGTTCTTTTCGTTCGGCGACAGAAAATGTACCAAAACCTATGAGGGTTGCTCGGTCATCATTTTTGAGTGAGTCTTTAATCCCATTAACCAGACCAGCCAATGCAGCTTCAGCATCTTTTTTTGTTATTCCAGCGCTTGTTGCCATTGCATTAATCATATCGACTTTGTTCATTAAAAATTCTCCTTGTTATACTGTTTTATTAAAAATTTCGACACAAATTTTGTCGAGTTTTGTTATGAACTTTTTCTAAATTGAACAATAAAATTCTTATCTTGTGAAAATTCGTTGAAAACCTTTTCTTCTGAAGTTATAAAAATTATTTTATTTTTTAAAAGATCAGAATCTTGTTCTATAGATTCTAAATCAATTTGATATCCGAGGGGATTACCAACGAATTCAATTTTTTTACAGACATATTTTTTTTCACTAATACTCCCCCTCATAATTAACAGGTTCAACAACTTCGTTTAAAAATACATAACCAGATTTTTCTTTCTCAAGTTCAGAAATGGTTTTGGTAGAAACAAACCATTTAGACAAAATTATTGAATCGCTCCTTGGAAGATCATTCCATCTGGAAATAGCTTCCGATATATTTAAAGAATTAAAACATACATCTTTTATATCTATGACAGGACCCTGCATTCCACATTGATCACATACAACGTATACTCCACAATAACAGCTATCTTCATCATAATAAGGTATATGTATTATCAAATCATATTCCTTATTACAATATTTATTTGGGCAAGGTGCTAAAAAAACTTTTATGTTTTTTAAAGAATCAATTATTATATTTTCCATAAAAATATGTCCTTAAATTTTTCTATCTATGCTGTCTTCATCTTTTACCAGTTTTATGTTTTTTCTCTTAAGATTAATCAATTCTTTATCTACATCTTCTAAAGTAGCTACTTTTTCAAAATTTCCCTCTTCTATTAAAAATCCTTCTATTGCATCGAACTGTTCTCGCTGTCGTTCTCTCATCTTAAGAAAATCCTCAAAATTGATATCTTGTATCTCTCTCAAGGTAGGTTTACATATTCCTTGAGAATAAACACCGTCGAAAACACCACCAGCTCACCAATAGAAAAATTAGAGGGAAAAAAAGAAGGTTTATCAAAACAAAGAGATTTCTTGTTCAATATTTGATTCCCAGAGATATACTCCCCCGGACTCTTATCATTTTTTGTGATTTTATATATGGTCATATTATTCCTAACTTACTCTTTATATGCATTTTTAAAGAATTGACCTGAAACTTAATTTGATTCAACCCCTTATAAATCAACATCTTATTATTATCTTCTATACTTCTACAAATAAGATTTAAACTTTTGTCAAATTCTTTATCAAATTCATTAAGTTGCTCTTTTATATTTTGATCTGTTGTCATAGAAAACCTCCGTTGATTCAAAGTATCCCCAACCTATCTTTCACATAAATTCTAAAAAAACTCTCTAAAAATTGAATCTGTTTTAAACTTTTTTCAATCGCTTCTTTATTATTATTTTTGATACCATGTCGAAACAGGCCATAACCTATCAAACCCTGTTTATCGGAGTAATTCTTTATTTTCTGGTTCATTCAAAACAACCTCCTTAATTTTTTCAGGTGTGTTCTTTTTCTTATTTCTTTTTCTTCTCTTATTTACAGAAGACGGTTTTTTATTCTCAAAACGATCTTCCCACACATCTAAATCTTTCATCTCTTGTTTTGTCAGATAATTTGGCAAAGCAGTTGAAGCCGTTGATTCTGAAAGTGCTAATACTCTAGCCCTGGGAGGTAGTTTTGTATCAATTTCCTCATCACCGGTTTGAAACAAGGTTTTCATCTTGTGTTTTACTGGATCATTCCCCATCCAAGGCTTGAACCATTCACCTGAACTTTCTAACCCGTATTGAATAGATAGATCAATATAATCTAAGACCCCACGATAATCAGCGGTCCCCTCAAAAATATCTTGAATTCTTTCATTATATTCTGTTACAGTCTTACATTCATCTGCTATTTGTACAAACATCCGAGCATACTCAGAAAATATGGTCATATTATGCCAAGCCAATAAAAAATATGTACCCGTAAATACCTCTAGATGAAAAACTTCCCACCATCCTAAAGCCTTACAAAGTTCACAATTACAAGTCGTCCTTAACCCCCGAGGGATCATAATGTCTCTACCTACACGATAGATTTCCATATTTCCAGATAAGCTCATCGACAAATAACATTTACTCTGTGCTGCCATCAAATGACTTGTAGAATCGGAGGTTAATAACTTTGCCTGTTTTCCCAGCCAAGCTAAATAAGGTATCCTATTTTTACCACCCACCCCAAACATATGAAGATGTTGATTTGTCTTATGTTCTAAGAGGACTAATAATACATTTTGAAGGTTAGCAAATTCAGAATGATAGCTATCAGTACCAATACCCCAACCAGAAAAACCTTCCATTTCAACCGTTTTAACCCAATCTCTGGCTTGCTTTAAGGTAAAACCATGCACGATATTTAATAATTTTAATTCTTCATTTTTATGTTTTAAAAATATTTCGTTGTTTTTCTTTTGACCACAGGCTAAAGCATGTAATACTTTATCAGATGATTGGTCTAAGGGTCTAGGAGGAAGGTCTAAAGATGTTCCAATGTCTACTGTTTTATTATACCAATCTATAACCTTCATGGGGTCAATGTAATCTGTTATATTTCTCTTTAGCTGTGATCCTCCTGAATCTCCAATCATTTTTATATTTTTGTTCGTTCGCCAAGAACGTCCAACCATGCCATCTTCCATAGCATTGTGCGCTGATACCAAAAAATGATTGGTGTAATTCTCTGACGCTGAATTTGTCTTATAGAAAGTGGTCTCTAAACATATATCATAATTTTCTGATAGTGGCCTCGACCAGGGGTCAAGAGATATTATTATCTCCCGATCTGGGCATATAACCAAAGTCGGGTTTTTTGTACCCATAAACTTTCCATTATTTTCCCTGTAATTTTCCAAAGAAAACTCTTCACCATCCTTATTTCTAAAAGCTTTCACCTTTCCATCCAAAGAAATTTCTCTGTAATGAACATGATCTACCCCAGTTTTACCAAATCTAACATATATCCACATCTCACCGGCTGAGGTATATACACCAGCAGGAACCCATTCATACATCTTTATCTCCAATTGATGCAATTAAGCGCAAAGTAAATTCATAGAGCAAGGTTAAGCATATATCGACATCGCGTTCATCCTCTATATAAACCATAAATTCACTTATTTCAAACCACAATATCTTGTGGTAACTTATATCTACCTTTGATAAAGTAGCTTTGAGAATTCCATAGAGAGAATCCATAATCTCTAATTTTTCTAAAAAGGATGCTTTCTCTTTTTTATCCTCTTTTTTAACCCATTTTACAATATCAATATATGCCTTTAAATAGTTTATCACTTCCTTTTGGGTCATATATTCTCCTTTTTACAGAAAGTTTTCTGAATATTATCATCTCAAACTTTTTCTTCCTGTAAAGACAATGCTATGAGATTTATCATTTAACATTTTTTAAAAAACCTCTATAAATATCGTTTTACAGGACATCCACTAACATAATAAGAAATATGAGTTATGAGAACACAGGCTATAGATAGAACTCTATTTATAATGCAAGAATTAGGAAAAGCTGGTATAATAGGAAGACCTGATGAAGAAAATATTGCTATTTTATGCCCCTTTCATTCTGAAACAGCCCCTTCTCTCTATATACATAAATCTGGAACAGCTTATCATTGTTTTGGTTGTAAAAAATCAGGCAATTGGAATGATATAGCTGAATTTTTAAAATTAACCAAAATAGATCTTAAAAATAAGACGATAATAGATGAACCTGATTCTGAATACATGACGGTGACAACTTGTCAATTGGTAGATAGATCAATAAAAAACATAGTAAAACCAGTACCTGCCCGGGCTTGGAAAGGAAATTGGCGAGGATTATCACAGAATTTTTTGTTGGACATAAATAGTTTTCTATGGTTTGAGCCATCTACTCTAGGTTACCGTATTGTTTGGCCAATCAACACTTTCAAAAAGACAAGAGGTTGGCTTGGAGCTTCAGTTATAAAGGGGGATATATCCCCTAAATATAGAAATTTTAAAGGTTTGTCTTCTACAAAAGAATTATTCCCAGTAGATTATGTATGTAATCATTTTAAAAACCTAAAGACAATCGTGCTCGTAGAGGGTCCTTTTGATGCCATGCGCTTAATCTCAAATGGTATCCCAGCCCTTTGTATTCTCGGGACAGCAAATTGGAAATCTGAAAAGTCTTACAAGCCTTCTAAGAAAATACCGATTTTATTAGCTATGGGTATTGAAAATATATTATGTTATATGGACGGTGATGACGCTGGTAGAGAAGCTAATGAATTAATATTCATGGATACCTCTAAATTTTTTAATGTAGCATTTTTCCCCCTACCTGAAGGAAAAGACCCTGGAGATGCTGATATAGAGATAATACAGGATATGGTTTATTTTGTGGATGTAAAATTTGGTGGGTTTTTTAGATAATCAATCTTTGATCACAATTTTTTCTGAAGCACTCCAATTTTCAGCTGGTATTGTCTTTACTATTTCGTTACCTTTATATAAATTGGCAGCGGGCCCTGTGTAATAATCACATTGATTATCTTTATCAACGAACTTCCCCACATATTTCCCATTAGAAGCTATTTCAATGTCACAACCTACATTCCCTATAGCCTCTACTTCATGTTCTAATTTCTCATCAATGTTTGATACTCTAAACTGTGATTCATTACCATCTAAAAACATTGCAAATATTCCTGAATGATTGAATAAGCTATTATAATGAAGCAATGCTAAAAATCTCTCAAATCTTTTCATAATCTTAGGTGTTGTTGTAATCTCGTGACATACCTTGAGGCAAGCCCCAAGGCTCCGTAAGAAGTTTGTCTAAAATACCCTTATTCTTACGGGGTATGCCACAATACCCTTTAGCTGCTCAGAAGTTACCTCCATTGCAGTTACTTTTGATTTTCTAGCAATATTTATAGCTCCATTGACATCAGCATTAACGAGCTTTCCTTCTCTACTTCTAAAAAGCCCCCTGTATATACGCTTCCCCATATAAACATCATGATGTTTAACCTCCTCATTATCTAAAGCCGAACATAGAGAAGTATGGGACTCTTGTATCTCTGAATACTTCATACCAAACTCTTCACATTTAGACTCAAGGCTTGACATCAAATATCCAAAAGGTACCTGTACAAACTTCTGATTATTCACCCTTCCAAGATTAATGTCTTGCTTCCAACCTTTATTGTGTCCTATAATTATCGTCCCTATGTCATTCTTAATACAATAATCAGAAATATACTTAGAGCTCTTTCTTATTATGTCTTTAATCCTATTTTCTCTCTTCCTCTTCAGTAAAAATTGTTGTTTCGTATAATTCCTGATGTTTTGTTTATCTTTGATACTTTGTAGCTTACTGTTTTGTTTATTCCAATAGTAATTTATTGATTTTAAACGCCTTCCATCTAAGATGAAAGCCCTATTGTTCTTTGTATCAAAACATGTCGCTAAATTATTTAGACCTATATCTATACTCAAAACATTCTTATGTTCAAGCCCCAATTCCTGTTCTTTTACCTCATATACCACCTCCATTTTAAAGTAATGTGCCTTCTGTTGCGGTATTATCCTTACTTCTATTACATCTTTAGCATTAATCTGTGTCGGAAAATCTAATACTATATT